>Ga0136644_10000076_pt1 | contig 71698 bp, 49 predicted proteins | sample C_130820_EF_Meta_FD_94780 | JGI IMG/M metagenome (GOLD analysis project Ga0136644, IMG submission 94780) | Freshwater microbial communities from Lake Croche, Canada to study carbon cycling - C_130820_EF_MetaG (v2) (version 2) | ecosystem: Environmental > Aquatic > Freshwater > Lake | place...
ACCGCGTCTCCTTGCTCAACTACTGGATCAGCTCGCGCATCGTCCAGTCTCAGAAGCTGTGGATTTTGGTGGTGCAGAAGAAAAATGGCACAAACGCGAGCGGCGTCGCCAAGACGCGGTGGGAGCTGGTGCCGTGGACAAGCACGCGGCGCTCGTGCCCGTCCATCAAGGACCTGCTGGGCGAGTCCGACGACGTCGGCGCCGCTTTGTACGTGGGCAAGTCGAGCGACCAGTCCTACGCCCAGCACGGGTTCGGCAAGACGAACGTAAAGTTCTCTGAGACGCTCGTGAAGCAGGGGCTCATGAGCCAGCTTGAAATCAATTTAGGCATTTAAATCAAGGGCATCGCGCTTCATTGCTAGGGCATTTGTGAAAGACAACCATCTCTCTCTGGGTGGTGATTGACATGAGGCCAGTGGGCACGTCCGCAGGCTGATCCCGCGGAATTTTTATGAGCTGGTCAAGCCAGAAGAGCACTTGGTCGTTTGCGCTCCCACCCCGCGGGAACTCAGTCGAGCACAAAGGCCGGACATTTGACTCCATGTCTTCGATGATGTATGTCCCGCCCGGCTTGAGCGCGCGCTCGAAAAGGATTCGAAACGTCGAAAGCTGGTGCGGCGGCAGGTGCGAGCCATCGTCGACTATGAAGTCAAATTCGCCGCCGCTCTCTTCAATCGCTCGCAAGAGGTCCGCCTCGCTCCCCTGGTCTCCAACTATTATCTTGTTTGTCAAATTTCCTTGGCTCGCTCTCGCGCACGTTTCGTCAAAGTCCATCATCCATAGGTCCGCGCGTTCAAAATACGTTTTCCAGAGGCAAATGCTTGCGGCACCCCGGCCCCCGCCCATGTTACACCCAAGCCCTATTTCTAGGAGCTTGATCTGCCTGTGCTTGTACATGTGCATGACCTGGTGGTAGGTGTGGTGGTACGCGTGCGTCAAAACTTTGTCAGTGAAGCACTTTGTCGCCACATCTTCAAACGTGGTGATAGCGGAGACTGCGCCTAAAGTTGCAAAAAGTAAGGTGACAGAGAACTTCATTATTCGATGCCCGTACACACCTTTTCATATGTATAAGTCAGTCCGTGTCGCTGTCGGACACGAGCGGTGGCACGTCGGACGGCTCCTCTGGCGGCGGCGCCCACAGAGCGAGCGTTCGGCAAAGCTCGAGCAGGCGCTCGCGCTGGCTCTGAAGCAGTTCAAGCTCATTTTGAATGTAGGCATGCAAGACGGCAATGAGGGCGGAGTGATCCGCGGCCGCGCGGCTCGACATGTCCAGAGGGGGGCGAAAGGTTTAAGTGGGTATTTGCTCACGGGAGCATGTTCCGTAAGGATGAGTGTCTCATTCGGCCTCCCGGTGTGGAGCGGGCGGCGCTCCACAGTCAAAGGCTTTGAAAACACACTTGATTTACAAAAAGGAGGCGCAATGATCATGCTGCAAGTGCACGTATACAATGCAATGCTTAAGGCCCCGGACGGGGAAGATATTTCCTACGTAGACGTCATTCGACGGGGAGGCGCTAAACGTGAGCGCTTTATTCTGTATGCCAGACTTGTAGGAACGGAGATGGACATCGTCATTTTAGACGCGGCGAAACGTTCAGTTGCAGTTCGCCACTTTCATTACCCTGACTATCGACTACGCCCAGAGTTGAACCTTCCAGAGTCAGAGCAAAAACTCCTCACCTTATACATAAACTTTGGTATTCTGTTTCACCGTGAACTCCGGGACTGGCTTGATGTCAAGCTGGTGCCGGAAGATGAGGAGCTCGAGCCGCCAGCAGGTGGCACGACACGTTAGGGGGCTGGTGCCTCTTCGATGATTTCTGCTGGCTTCGAAGCATTTCCAGCTCGTTCTGAATGTAGGCATGCAAGACGGCAATGAGGGCGGAGTGATCCGTGGCCGCGCGGCTTGACATGGCCGGGAGGGGAAAAAGGTGTTGTTATGTATTTTTTAACTCTCAGTTGTGTAAGCATCATGAGCATCATAGGTGCTCCGTCTCTTGCGGCAGCTCTCACAGGCCTTCCACTAGACACGGTCCTTGCAAACCTCCCTTGTGATGAGGTCCCTAAATTCTGCACTTTAGACAAAGAACACCAGAACATGTGCAATGCCCCTGACTTCTGGGAAAACCAGTACAGATTGCGCCACACGGCCAGTGCCAATGCAACTGCACCTGCCGTGCCTTCTGTTTGGTCTTTAGAGCGCCCAACACGCAACGATTACCAAGATGAGTGCCTGTTTGTCTCTGGAAAAACACACAAGACATTTCGGGGACACACGGGCGGTGTGAATTCTGTGGCGTTTAGCCCCGACGGGCGCACGCTCGCCACCGGCTCTGTTGACTGTACCGCCAAGCTGTGGGACGCGAAGACGGGCGAGCTCAAGAAGACGCTTTTGGGACACAACAACGGGGTTCGATCCGTTGCGTTCAGCCCCGATGGGCTCACGCTCGCCACCGGCTCTTCTGACCGTACCGCCAAGCTGTGGGACGCGAAGACGGGCGAGCTCAAGAAGACGCTTCTGGGACACAACAACTGGATTCTATCCGTTGCGTTCAGCCCCGACGGGCTCACGCTTGCCGCCGGCCTTCAAAACACTACCGCCACGCTGTGGGATGTGCAGACGGGCGAGGTAAAGAAGACGCTAGAGGGACACATCGACTGGGTTCGATGCGTTGCGTTCAGCCCCGACGGGCGCACGCTCGCCACCGGTTCTGATGACCGTACTGCCAAGCTGTGGGACGTGCAGACGGGTGAGCTCAAGAAGACGCTACGACACAACAACTGGATTGTATCCGTTGCGTTCAACTCCGACGGGCTCACGCTCGCCACCGTCTCTCGAAACACTACCACCACGCTGTGGGATGTGCAGACGGGCAAGGTAAAGAACACGCTACAGTTACACGGCGACTGGGTTCTATCCGGTTTTATCAGCCCCGACGGGCTCACGCTCGCCACTTGTGGCGATTATTATACCGCCAATACAGCCAAGCTGTGGAACGCGCAGACGGGCGAGGTAAAGAAAATGCTTCATGGTCACACTGGTTATGTCGTTTCGGTTTCGTTTAGCCCCGACGGGCGCACGCTCGCCACCGGCTCTGTTGACTGTACCGCCAAGCTGTGGGCTGTCCCGGCTTGAACGTTGAGAAAACTACCCCTCCTCTCCATACAAACTCGTAAAGCGCTCGTGCTCTGCCAAGTCTTCGTGCGCAACCGTCGCGCGCGCGCGCGACAGCGCGCGGTCAAAGTCGGCGCGCGTCACCGGCGGCGGCGCCACCGCCGAACGGTGCACGGCGGCGCCGAGCGTCTCGAGCGTGGCGCAAAACGCGTCGGGGTCGCCCGGCGAGCACGGCTCGTACGTCACGCCGACGGCTCTGAAGTGCGTGGCATTCCGAACTTTTCGGATCGGCTCGAAGAGGGCATCCTTCACGGCGCAGGCGACGTCAGAGCCGCTGAACCCCTCCGCGGCGGCCGCGAGCTGTTCAAAGTCCTGGGGCGTGAGCGTGTTTGGCGTGTCGCCGAGGTGCATTCGAAACATCTGGGCCCGCTCCGGCGCGCCGGGGAGGGGGACGTAGATGCGCTTGTCGAACCGCCGCCGCACCGCGGGGTCGAGGTAGAAGGGCGTGTTGGTGGCGCCCAAGACGACCACGCCCTTGTTGTTGGCCTGCATTTGCACCATTATCTCGGTCTTTATGCGCCTGGAGCTCTCCGTCTCCCCCGAGCCGGCGCCGCGCGCCCCGCACAGGGAGTCTATTTCGTCGATGAACACCACGCTGGGCGCGCGCTCGCGCGCCTCGGCGAAGAGCTGGGCGACGAGGCGCTCCGACTCGCCCTGCCACTTGGTGACGAGGTCGGAGGAGGAGAGGAAGAAGAAGGTGGCGCGCGTCTCCGTGGCGGCGGCGCGAGCCAGGTGAGACTTGCCCGTGCCGGGCGGGCCGTACAGGAGCACCGCGCTCCACGCGCGCCGCCGGGCGTTGAAAAAGTGCGGGAAGTCGGCGGGGAGGACGATGGCCTCCCGCAGCGCCTCCTTCGCCGCCTCCAGGCCCACCACGTCGTCCCACCGCACGTTGGGCGACTCGGCGACGATGGTGCTCATTATAGAGGCGCGCGCCTCGCCTCGGCCGTCCGCCGCCGCCGCCGTTGCAGGGGCGGGCATCGCCTTGAGCTCCTCCGCGCGGGTGAGGTACTCGTCGAACTTGGCGGCCAGCATCTTCCTCGTGGCCGGCTCTTTTTCGTACTTGAGAACCAGCTTGAGGTGGTCCAGCCCGGACAGGTAGAGGTGCAGGGCGCGGTCGTAGTTCCGGGCGCCGTCCTCGGCGTGCGCCTCCCGCACGAGGGAGACGGCGCGATCTTTGAGCTCCGCCGCCATCGGACGAGCGCGCGCCGGGCGCTTATATAGAGCGGCGTGAGAGGCTCTAGTGGAATTCACGCATTTATATCAGGGGGCGGGGTCGGCGGAGCGCGCGGCGACACGGGCCCTAGGGCGGGGAGCTGGGGCGCGTGCCCCACCTCTGGTTGCAACCAGAAGAAAATCTCGAGCTCTGCGCGGCGGAGCGACCCCCGACGGTGCCGGAGCGCGTGCACCCCAAACTCCTCGAAGAAAAGGTCTCGCGCCAGGACGTGGTCATCGCGCACCTGCGCCTCTTGGCGCTCAGCGCGTCGCCGGAGCTGTTCGGCGGCGAGCTCCTCGGGCGGCCGCTCGTCGGGGAACCCGCTGGAGTCAAACTCCGCCTTGCAGAGCGGGCATTTCGTGCTCTCACCCGGGCAATTGAGCCTGAAGTTGTTCACATACTCATGGGCGCACTCGCGGTGGAGCTCGTGCTGGCACGGCGCCGTGAAGAGCACGTCATCCGGCCGGCAGTCGTGCTGGCACACGGGGCACAGAGAAAGCGGCTCGTTTTCGGTCATGCTTTCGCGTGCCGTCGCGGTTTATATGATGCAGGGAGAGGGGGCGCCCTGAAGGGCGGCGGCGGCGGCGACGAGGGCGGGTGCACCGGGTAGAGGTAGATGGTGGCGAGAACGCCCCACGCGATGACGAGGACGGTATCTGCGAGCGCCCACACGCTCGCGGCGACGACGTACTTGTTTTTCACGACCACGATGTTGTACCACAGCGTCAGGATGTCGAGCGGCGCGACGAGGAACGGGAAGACGACCCACTGGTACGGCGGCGTCTCGATGGAGGCGCACAGGCCCTGCTCTTTAGAGCAGTGCGACCAAAAGTCGTGTAAAATGGCGAGCACCGTAGGAATGATGAGCGTGTGCGGGGCGGTGAGCGCCAGGAAGCCGACATTTGCGCGTTCGTCGTGGTGGTGCACGAGCGTTGCAGTGATGCCGATCCAAAAAACCCAGCTCAGCAGGTCAATGAGGATGATCACACCTCCCGCCCACTCGAGTTTCGTGCGCTGCCGTTCCGTCAGCGAATTGGCAGGCTTGAGATGGAATGAAAGCGGTTCCTCATCCTCGTCCAGCGGAGAGAGTCCACCTGTTCCGAACCGGTTGGGCATTACTTTCCGCTCGTCAACATTAAATATACTCTCCATCGACCGACAGTAAAAGGCGCAATGCGCGCAGGCGAATGGTTGAGCGCCTCTTTCTTTCCGGCGCTCCCGCCCGCGGCCGTGTACGTGGTTGGGGACGACGACCACCTGCTCTACATGCTCCTTCGGTGTGACCCGGCAACCGCGTTGCGGACGACGAGCGTCGCGGGCGCGGTCGACTGGGCGAGCCCCGTGTTCGAGGTCCGGCTCCCTCGCCTTCGCTTTGCCCGCTACTGCGCATTTGTTCGGAAAGGTTTGCATTACACGTACATCAAGCCGCTCAGCCTGCGAGAGTGGATGGCGGAAGCGCGGGAAGAGGCGCCGTGGTCTCCGGAGGAGCCCCGCCTGGGCCCGGTGGCCATCGGTGACTGCTTCTACGTTCCTCGGGCGCTTGTATTTCGGGCGCACCCTTAAATGTCGACCCTGTGGTACCAGCGGCGGAAGGCGGCGATGGCCCTGTCCGCCTCGGCGGGCATGCAGTAGGGCAAGCCAAGGTCCGCATTCGCTTGCTGGTGGGCCAACGCCCCAATGTCTTGCTTGAAGATCTCTGATATGACGAGGCTGTTGACGAAGCCGAAGATGGACGGGTCGGCGGGGAGCCCCGCGTTGTGGTGGTGTATGTCGCGGAAGAGGACCACGCACGTCGAGTCCGTCTCAGGCGCCGCGTTGATGATGTTGGTGCGCATGAGCCGGCCGGTGGGCTTGTCGAGCACGCGGGCAATCACCGTCCCCGGCTTGAGCATGACCAGCTCCACGTCCGGCGTCTCACTGTCGTGGCGGAAGATGCTGAACAACACGTCCTCGTCCTCGTAAAAGGCGGTGCACTTGACGGGGCCGATGAGGGCGCGCGAGCCCTGGAAGCCGTCGTGCACCGTGTGCAGGTGCGCCACGTCCAGCGTGTTTTCGATCTGCAATCGGTACGAGTTGTTCATCGACATCATCTTATCTGTGCAAATGTCGTGCGGGCCCAGCGTGCCGAGGACGCTCGTCGGCGTCCCCGTGGGCTGGCGCGTGCCGTCGCCGTCGGAGAGCCAGACGATGCCGTCCGACACGGTCACCGGCACGGTGCGCAGGTTGCACGCCTTCGGGTACGGCACGCCGCCAGGAACCTGTGGGATGCTGACGCACGAGCCGTGCTCGTCGAAGGACCAGTCGTGGTACGAGCACGTCAGCCGGTCGCCATCCGTCTTTCCGCCTGAAAGCCTGGTGGCGCGGTGCGGGCACGCGTCGAGCGCACAACGTATCTCGTCGCGCGCCCACCACAGGACGTACCCCTTGTTGCGGAGCACGACGCGCGTCGGCCTGCTCCGCGGCACGTCCCGCACGAAGCGGACTGGCCACGTCAGCGCGCTCATCTCCTGCGCGATGCAAAAGAGCTAATATGCGTCACCAACGCGCTCAAACACCATATAGTGCGTATGGTCGAGCCAGCGAAGGTACCACACCTCGCCCGGAGGCGTGCCGTCGCACGGGTCCACGGCCTGTGGGACGCCCGTGTTGTCCACGTATACAATGCGCGCATGGTACCTGTTCGCCGCCGCCTGGAGCGTGGCGTGGTTGCCGAACAGGCCGTCGTCGAGGCACCGCTCCGGAGGGCCGTAGACGCCGTCGTCCACCTCGAACCAGTTTTCGCCAGAGCCGCCGAGGCGCAAGATGTGCGGGTCGTTGACCAGCTGGTCGTACACCTCTCGCCGCACGCGGCGGTGCTCCTCCTCGGAGCCGTACCGCCACCACGCGATGGCCCGGAACTGGCAGTTTCCGTCGGCTCTCACGTTTTTCGTTCTGAAATGAAGTTTTAAATGAGTTTGAATCAGGTCGCGTCCTTGCGGCGTGTCGAGCTGGGCAAAGAGCCCAGGCTCTTGCGCGGCGCTTGGCACCAGTGGTTTTTCCACGCGAGGCAGTTCAAGGCCGAGAGCCTCAAGCAAGTCTTCGTCGCGCATCGTATGGCGAGGAACACGTCTTAGTTTATACGCCATGCTTGCTTTGCGGTGGAACGCTCGTCTTATCCAACATCAGCATGAAGAATCGACTTCTTGTGGTGCAGTGCTTTCAGAATGCCACCATACAGAGAGCGCTCGTGTATACCACCCGTGTTCTTTGCAAAACGTGCTCGATCCATAACATCCCAAATAAAATACGATGCATAGTGAGCTACAGAGGTTTGCAGGAACACAATCTCCTCCTCTGTAATGCCCCTCAAAATTTTTTCCAACTGAGGAACTTGAGAACGAAATATTTGAACGCTAAAGTCTTCATATGGCAAAATGCTAGAAAAAGGCTGGACAATTCCATCTTGAATAATGACTGGAATGCAGCCATTCGCCATCGAATATGTCATGCGATGAGTCCAACCTGAACCCGTTGGAATCAAACAAAATGTCGAGTTTCGCATTCTAGCAGGAGCATCTCCTTCGCTTGACCGAATGACAAAACCAGACGTGTTCGAAAATAATTGGAACACTTGCTGGCGAACACCTTGCGAATAATGAGAGTCGCCAAAACGGTATCCTCCGCTAAAGTAAAAATATATACTGCGCCGCACATGAAACGGAAATGCTACAGTGGTGCTGTTGTACTCAACGCCGTATGTGAGATAAAACTCTTGAACTTTGTCCCCTTCGGAACCCGGAACAACAATGCCGTGTAATGGGTTGAAACATTTTTGATCATCGTCGTGTTCCAGAAGCTCGTAGTTTGTATGCGTGGCACCATTGTGCGTTAACCACAAGTAACCTGACAGGTCAGCCGGAATTGGGCACAGTCCATCGTCATTGACGGCCCATAGTATGTGGTTAGCTCCTCCAAGACGAGAAAAATGAGTTGGATATTTTAGTTTTAGATAGTTTAACACCCTCCGCGACTGCTCAATAGGTCGTCCCCCATTTCCGTGCACGCCGTATGAAAAAGTTGGTACGTAAAAAAAATCGGCTTCTCTCGGATTGAGAGTTCTGACATTCCAGTCATGCAACAGACGTTCCAGAAACACGTGGTATGCATTGTAAATATCATAATTTTGGTGCACATAACCATAGCCCTTGTCTACAATTTGTTCAAGATTCAACCATGCAGGAAGCTCATACACATAAATTTTTAGCGTATTGGGATGGAATCTATTTTGCACAAGTGGCAATTCCTCTGGTACTGCACCAGCTGCCGGCAAGGGAATGTCAAATACGCTCAACGGCCCTTCATCTTGTGCATACACGTGTAATGCATTCTGTGTGCGTAAATCTATGCTGCAGTCAATACCAAAGAAACCTTGATCACATGAGCACTGCGCTGCAACACAGCGTCCGTGATTGCTGCATGCATTAAAACATGCCCACTCAGTTTCAGTTTCACACGAATGTCCAACATACCCAAGTTTACACAGACACCCGTATTTGTTTTCTTGAACAAAGTGCTCACAAATTCCTTGATCACCACTGCATCCATTTTTACAAAGACTTTGATCAACTTTTTTCTTTAATGCATCACCTTCTAAAACTTTAGTTTTAATATTTTCTTGCCACGTGTCCCAGTACCCTTCATTATCATAACAAGGGTAGTTTGACTGTGCTTCTATTAGTATTGGATGCTGCGAACATTCTCGAAGACAGGCACAAGACATAACATTTGAATGAGCGCACCCATAAGAGCAGGATGGGTACACATTAGTCTCACATAATACACCAGAATAGCCTATTCGACAGGCGCACACTCCTGTGTGAATATTGCATGAACCGCCATTAGAGCACTTTTGTGAATTTGAGCACTGTTTTGCTAAGATGATTTCCAGAAAACCAAAAATTAAAACCGCGCGCATCGTGAGTGTAGTGTAGTGTAGTGTAAATAAATACTACTTTCCCCGTAAGAATTCTTAACAAGTGTCCATCGCACACCTGCGTACCGGCGGGAGTGACATATGCAAGTGACCCGGGTCTTGGTACATGGTACACTGTACCATGGTACACTGTACCATGGTACAGTGTACCATGGTACATGTACCATGTACCACTCGCACAACGCAAAGTGGCGGCTGCATGACACACATGGTACATGTACCATGGTACACTGTACCATGGTACATGGTGTAACGCCCACCCGCGAAGCATGGAGTTACACACACAACTGACCCGGGTCTTGTTACCATGTCTGACTTTGCACCCCCCAAAAACGTGACGTTGTAAGAAACAACTACATCCAAGCTCAAAGGCTTGTATAAACCTGCCTAGACCTCCCAGCTGTATGGAAGAGTTCACCTGCTCCATCTGTTTGCAGCCCTTCTCCGACCCGGTGCGCGTCGTAACTGGCCAGGTGTACGACCGTCGATGTATCCGGAGGTGGTTTGCAATGCGCCCGCCCCCGCATTTGTGCCCTTTGAGCGGCCAGAGGCTCGCCACTGATGCGCTCGTCGACGCCCCGGAGGTCATGGAGCGCGCGCTCGAGTGGTGCGCCGTCCACCAGCCTGACGCGGCGGAATTATTTCTCCGAGCTCCGCCTGAGGAGCCTAGCGCGGCCGAGTGCGTCTTTCCAAATGAGCACAGAGGCCTTGAGTGGGAGCAGGTTGAGCTCTGGCGCATGCGCTTGCTCGTAGGGTCGTGGGTGTCGCTTCACACCGTCACCGCCTTGGCATCCGCGATAGCCTTTCGCGGGGCGAATGGGGGTTTTGCGCCTAATTTTCCGCTCCACAACTTGGGCGAGCGGTACAACAGCCAGCCGTGGCGAGTCCTCACCTGCCTGTTCACGGCTCCGAACCTGCTCATAACTTGTTTGACGTACGCGATTCAAACGATGGTTTTGTGGGCGCTCTTCAAGCCCCTGTGCCGCTCCGCCCAGCGGCGCAAGCTCGCCCTCCTCACCCTGGCGGGGTGCCACGGCGCATTCGCCGCGGGCGTCGCGTTTCCAGCCCAGCCTGTCGCGAGCGGCATGACGCTCACCAGCGTGATGGCGGCGGAGCTCGCGGCGCGGAACGACTCCCCCACCTCGGCGGTGCTCGCTGCCCTCGCCCTCGCGGCGTCCGTCGTGCTCAGCATTGGCCCGCACGCTGAAATTGCGTCGCACCTCGCGGCGACAGTGTACTACGCTCTGCTTTCCGTGACGGGGCGGTGGCAAGGACCCTCGCTCGCCGTCGTCGCGGTGCTCTTTGTGGGCGCGTGCGTCGCGCGGGCCCTGGGAGCGAGCGCCCCTTTCCTCGCGCCCGTGTTCGCACCGCACGTAAACCTGAGTATTTATCACGCGCTTCGCGACTGAGCATGGCGGCGCTCCCATGGGCGACTGGTGCGCCGCGCGACCCTCTGCTGGACGCCTCGGCGAATGTGGCGCTTCTCGCGGCGGCCAAGCAACTGGGCGTTTCGGGCGGCGACGATGCGGAGGCGGCGGTGATGGCGGCGCTCGCCGCAATGGACCCCCGCCGCAGGGCGCTCGCGGTGGCGGCGCTTCAATCGGCTCAGGAGCGCGTGTACGGCGCCATATGTCGTTTGAGAGAGGCGCACTCGGGGCCTATACGAGCTGAGGAGGTGCACGAGGAGATGAATAGAAAGGGTTAAGGAAGGACTTTGCTATTTGCTAAATTCCTCTCTTTGCAGCCTATTTGCCAAGGCATTGTCTCTCCTACGTTGTTCTTCGAGCGCTTGTTCAGGGCTAATAATGATGACGTCGTCATCCTCTTCCGGGGCGGCGGAAGGACCGGCAGAGCTCGCATGGGCTTGCGCGCCGCCTCCGCCGCCGCCGCTCGGCCGGGGTTTCTTAGCGAGCCGCTCTCGTTCGGCCGCCCGTTCGGCCTCCAGTCTCCGAAGAGCTTCTCTTTGAGTCGGCGTTAGAGATATCTTTTTTGGCGGCGAATGTAGTTGGACTTGCCGCTGGCGCAATTCTTCCTTTTGTTTCTCCCACTCTGCCTCTGAAACTTCTTCGCCCTTATAGTTGAGCGGACCAAAGAAACTCATATGAGCAATAAAAATGTAAGCACATATATTCTAGCCTCCGCCTTGCCCAGGGCCTTCCTAGCTCGTAAGAACGTACACCGTCTCGGCGGACATGAAGCCGTTGAACGCGGACGCGGCGCTCGCTGATGTGTACGCGCCCATGGCCCGGACATATAGCTTTTCGCCGACGGAGAGGTCGGGGAGCATCGTCTCCTCGGAGATGCAGTCCATCGAGTCGCACGTCCGGCCGTACACCTTTGTCGCAAAGCGCTCGCCCTCACGCTCCGAAAAGGGCTCCAGCGTCACCGTTCGGTGGTCGAAAAAGATGCAGTTCAGGGCGCCGTACACGGACTCGTTGAGGTAGATTGTGAACGTCGTCTTGCCGTCCCGCACGATCTTTTTCTTTCCTATGACGCTCATGATGAGCGTGGCGGCGTCGTTGACGAGCAGGCGCCCCGGCTCGGCGATGAACCGCAGCTCCGGGTGGCGCTCCACGAACGGGCGTACGACGGCGGCAAACTCCGCGAAAGTGGCGCTCTGAAAGCCGCCGCCGATGTCTATCACGTTTGGGCTCATTCCCATTCGCTTGGCCAGGTCCAGCGCCTCCAGGCACTGCTCCATCGCCTTGGCATACAGGGAGGCGTCGGCGCACCCGCTCCCGACGTGGAAGCTGAGGCCCGCCACGCTGAGGCCGAGCGTCTTGGCGAGCGTGAGCAAGCCGGGGACGTCCTCCTTCTCGGTGCCGAACTTTGCGCCGAAACGGCACGTGCTCCCGGTGTCGTCGACGCGCAGGCGCAGGAGCAGGTCGGCGTGCGGGTGAAAGAGCGCCACCTTCAACAGCTCGTTGCTCGAGTCGAACACGAGGAGGTCGACGTCCACCGCGCGCGCGTAGGATATCGTCTTGACGGACTTGCACGGGTGCGCGTACACGAGCCGCTCCGGGCACACGTGCTCGAGGGCGAGGGCGATCTCGTTGTGCGACGCCACGTCGAAGTTGCACCCCAGCGCCGCGAGCACCTGCACGATGACGGGGTCCGAGTTGCTCTTCATGGCAAAGTGCGCCTTGACGCCCGGCAGGAGCGCCTGCCACTGGTCGTACAGGCGCTTGACGCTCCCGATGTCCACCACAAACACGGGGGCGTCGTCTATGCGCCGCTCGGCGATGAGGGCGGAGATGACATCCTCCGTGCTCTCCCCCTCCGAGAAGAGGCGGACGTCGTTTTCTTGGATGATTTGTGTGAGCTCGTCCATAGGTGTCTCCTCGCGCAAGGAGATATATATGAAACGCACTGCGAGAGGTCACATGTCGCGTCTGGCGGTTGCGCTCCTCTTCAGCCTCGCCCTCTCGGCGCACGCAAGCGACGAGGACGAACTCCTCGTTGTGGAGTGCAACGACTACCCGTGCGACTATTATCCTTTTGGTAACTGGTCTTTTTCACCTTTTGGACAAGACAAAATGGGGTCCTACTATGCCAAGCTGAACCGGACGGCCCATGCACGAGGCACCTGCGTGTACAACAACAACATGGGGGATGTGCTCTATCAAGTACTGGAAACCCCGCATGTGGGAACCTCAACAACTTCGAGCGACTATCCGAGCCCGTCCAGCAGTTATGAACTTCATGACTCAACTTCTATCATTTTTTCCATAGCTAAAGTACCAATCACCATACCAATCATCTGGGACTGGTTCATCATGAGCTACCGTGAATGGTACTCAAAATACGCCAACCCAACATCTGAGTGCTCATTGACTGCGTACAGCAGTTACCCGACACTCAAACCCGGTCAGTGCTGGTACTCTGGGAGTGCAAACACAGAAAACGATTGGACATTCTTTCTCGGTCCCAATTACGACAGGAACGCGTGGTGGTGCGGCTACCTCACGCCGGTGTCCAGCGGCGGGCGGCACTTGCTCGTGGCACCGCCCCCGCATCCGCCCAACCCCCCATACAACAGCAGGCTAGAGTCTGTCCCTTTTAACTCACTGCTCACAACGTTCACAACACAGGGACTATTAAAAAACGCGGCAGACGTAAAATCCTACACGTGGCACCAGACGGGCGACTCAGTGCATTCGTACTATGTGCCGTACATACAGACACCTATTGACATTTTTAAAGTAGCCCAGCCAGTATACGCCACTGTATCGACATCCCTAACACTCGACTACCCTGCCGACCTGTGGAACAACTTGACAGAGATCAGAAAGCAGATGTACACCGCCGCAGTCTTCTCCGGGCTCCAAGCCACCACTGGCTTAAACATTACGTTTCTGGAGGTGTATACGAAGTGATGTCCAGAAACGCTGCAAAAAAAGCCATAAAGAGCTGGGCCACCGCCCGCAGCACGAAGAGGGCCACGAGCACGGCGACGTGCAGTATTGCGACTGCAAAGGTTGCAACAAAGGCGAACAAAATGAGCAGAGGGATGGCTGAGATGCTGAAAAGAGCCGCGCATTGGGTGGTGATGTGGTCCTTCGCGCTCGGCGCGCGTGTAATAGAGTCTCTCAGCCCCGCGCCGAAGACGGCGGCAAACGCCGCCGAGGGAAAGTAGGCGCGCCACCCCGGCGCGTACGCGTTGAGGTAGTAGCCAATCTCCGTGGTGCCCTGGCCAAACCCGAGAGACGCGCAGTCGAAGACGGTGATGCGCGTGCCGTTGCGCACCACGAGCGGCGAAGGCCACGGGATGCGGGCGGGCGTCGCTTCGTAGAAAATGTCCTGCGCGTCCGGCAGGAGGCACACCGGCACGGCGGGCGAGAGGGTCAGTGTGCACCCGTACTCCACGCCGTACGCGCGGTTGACTATGACGGGGTACGCAAGCAGGACGAGCACGGGGGAGGCCACGGCGGTGAGCGTGCCGAGCTTGGCGACGCGCAAGCCCGTCAGTATGGCCAATGATTGGATGCCGTACGTCAGCGTGACGCCCGCCAGCCGGCCCTCGCCCCGCTTGCGGCACTGCACCGAATCGGCGTACGTGCACCGCAGTGCGCGCGCCACCTCCGCCTCAACGCGGCCCGCCGACGAGTTCGAAAACAGCTTGTCAAAATACTCAGTCACTTTGTCTTGCAGGTCCAAGCCGGCGGCGCGGAAGGCGGAGAAGACGGCGTCGCCCAGGGCGCCGACGCTGCGGAACGCCGGGCGCGGAGGCGCCGCGGGCTTGGGCGGGCGCGGCGGCGACGGCGGAGGCGCGGGCGGCTTGGGCGGCGTGGGCGGGGTCGGCACGGAGGCCCACGCCGGGGGCTTGCACGTCCGCCACCGCGAGTGCGGCGTCGAGAGCCGGCACACCGAGTGCGGCACGTTGACAGACATGTGCGTGGCCAGGATCTCGGCGGCGGACGTCAAGTCGCTCACAAAGTTCTTAAGGAGCGGACACGTGTTGGTGGGCAAGCTGAGGAGCCGGCGCGCCCCGGCGGCGCCATCGCGCGCCACCGTCTCGGCGGCGGCGCGCGCCGCCGCCAGCCCCGCGCGCGCCGCGCCCGGACTAAACACCATTGCGCGCAACGAGCTCATTGTCGAGCGCACGAAGAGCTCGAACGCGGCCCGCACGTCGTGGCGCGTGGCGGCGGCGAGCGCCGCGCGCACCATGGGGAATGCGGCGGCGGCGGCGTCCGCGATCCGCCGGGCCCACGCCGCCGCCGGCTCGGCGTACTGGGGGTCCACGCCCAGCTCGGCAAAGTTGGTGCCGTTGAGGCCGAGCGCGCCGAAGAGCCCGCCCACGGCGGCGTGCGAGCCCACGCGGAACGCCTCGGACGGGTCGTACGCCGCCATGTCCGGCACCCACGACGGCGCGGCCCGGCGGTACCACAAGCAGTCGCGCAAGGTGGCGTACTCGAGCGGGAACATGCTCGCGTTCCAACCGCCCTGGCGGCGGCCGAGGAGCGCGCACGTGCCATCGCCGCGCCAGTCCGCCGCCCAGGTGAGGGGCGCGAGGGGTGGCGCCTCGGCGCACGCGCACGCGCCAGCCTGGCCGCACTCGACGCCGTCGAACGAAAAGGGGCGCCGGAGCGGGCATGAGACGCACGCCAGCACGGCACCGTCCGGCCCCGCGCACTCGGCGTCCCACGCAGAGCACTCGGCGCCGCCGGGCGAGCACGAGGTGGCGTCGAGCAGGCGGCGCCCGGTGCGTCCGCGATCCGGCACGGGCGGCGGCGGCGGGGGTGAGGGCGGGGGCGGCGACGGCGGAGGAGGGCGCGGCGGCGGACGCGGGCTGGGAGGCACGGGCGGCCGGTCGGGCGGGAACGGCGGCAGTGGAGGAGGAAGCGGCGGCGCCAAAGGAAACGGGGGACTCGGTGAGGGCGGGGGCGGGCCAGGCGGGCTCGGGGGCGGCAACGGGGATGGCGGCGCGGGTGGTTGAGGAGGCGAGGGCGGAGGCTTTGGTGGCGGGGCAGGCGGCCTCGGAGGGAGCGGCGAGCGAGGGCTTGGCGGAGGCGGAGGCGCGGGCGGCGGCGGCGGCGGCCGCGGCGGAGGCGACGGCGGCGGCCGCGGCGGAGGCGAGGGCGGGAGCGGCGGCGGCTTTGGGGGCGGGGAGTAGCCCCCGAGCGGCGTGGGCGGAAGAGGCGGCGGAGGGCTCGGCGGCGGCCGCGGCGGAGGCGACGGCGGCTGGGGCGGCGGGGGCGTCGGGGGCGGGGGCGACGGCGGCCTGGGGGGCGGAGGTGACGGAGGCGGTGGCGTTGGCGGTGGAGGACGCGGCGGAGGAGGAGACGGCGGGGGCTTCGGCGGAGGCGGGGAAGGCGGCGACGGGCTGGGCGGCGGAGACGGCGGCAGGGGCCCGTAGCTCACCCACCCATACTGGTACGTCAAGCGCTTGATGGACGAGTCACACACAACGCACGTGCCGTCATTGAACGAAAAATTGCCGCCTGCGGCGAGAGAGGAGCAGGCGTTGCTCGCCGTGCCGCTCAGCACCGTGTTTGAGTACGTGCGCGAGTTGATGTCTGGCTCGCAAAAGGAGTTGAAGCCGGTGAGCGCGTAGCCGGTAATGAAGGGCGCCTTCGACGTGGGCACGTACGTGATGTAGCCAGAGCGTGGCACCGTGACGGAGACATTGGAGCACACTGTACACTGCGATCCCGACCAGGAGAGCATGTACGCGCCGATTCGGCGAGAAATCTGGTCATATTGGTTATTATTCAAAGGGTTCCGTAAGGGTTTATAAAGGGTGTAAGCTTCTGGACCAGGAGATGGGTCTAAAAAGTTAATACATTCTGCAGCTGAAACAAAAGAGGCATAAGGATTATTACCTGGAACGCCAAACCGGCCAACTTGGCGCCGGCTCAGCGGAAGAAAGTTTGACAGGCCACTTGAGAGTGATGGGCCAGAGTTGTATGCATTTATCACTTGCACCAGGTCAAAGCAAGGCGTACTTGTCTTGGTGGCTGAATTGCCAGGAAAAAGAAAAGGAAGCCAAGTAGATATTCTATTGCGGTTTGGCGTCAACCAGTAACCAGAAGAATCTACTAATGGGATAGAGTATTTTGATGAGCAAACTGCATTTAAGGAGGTCTGATTGACACCTGCGTCTAGGGAGACGGATAGAATGCCTAAGGTTAGCTGCATTACATTTAAAATATTTCTTTGGTTTGTTGTATTTCCTGCAAGTGTAGCAATGATACTTTTAAATTCTTGATATGTTGGTATAACATAGTTCTTTATCAATTGTTGATAGTCTGTAATCACGCTTAAGAAACCGTACAAGTTGGATGGATAAAAATCAGCAGGCTCATCTAAAACTTTAAACAGAGTCTGCGGATTGCCACTTCCAATAATGTCAGGTGCATTCGCAGCACTAGATGCAAGATTATCCAAAATAGTGACATAGTTTGGAAACTTTAGCACGTCAAACGACGCCGCCTGAAGGAGGCTGACAGCATAGCCGACGCCATTGTCTATGGCGTCGTAAAATCCCCCAGGGCCGGCGAACCCGGCGCCAGTCGTGTTGCTCAGCACAGACGAGAGACTGTCAGCCGAGTACGGCGTGCACTCGCCGTTGAACGAAAGAGCTTGCCACCCGGTGATGGACTCGGCGGCGACGGGCGGACGGTACGGCGGCGCCGGAGGGCGCGGAGGGCGCGCCGGCGGCGGCGGGAGAGGCGGCTGGACGTACCTCGGGTTGTACAAGCTCAGTCCATCGGCCAAAAAGTCGGCGGCAATGTCCACGGGCGGCAGGCCCGCGCCAACGGAGACGCCGAGCGCGCACATGCACCCGAGGCCGGGGAGGGAGGTGCTGACGCCGTTCACAGTCTGGATGGAGCTCGTCGACTGGTCTTGGTACAGCACGTTGTCGTTGTTGAAAGACGCGGGGCCGCACACGTCGCGGCACAGGTAGGGGCCGAGGACGTTGGGCGGCGACGCGGTGGAGTAGTTGGCGATGCACCCCCACACTGAGCCAGGCGTCGACTTGCACCTGTAGGCGGGCACGGCCAGGCACATCGAGTTGTAGTACTCGGACGACTCCACAAAGGCGGACTTGTTGTTGGCAGGGTTGACCCAGCTGGACGGCGGGGGACAGTCGGCGAGCGGGTCGCCGAAGGGGGAGAGCCCCTCCTGGCAGAAGCCGGTGGATATGTCGCAAAAATAGTTTCCGGAGGCTACGGCGGCGCAGGGACACGCGTAGTCGAACAGATCATTGGTGCCAGCATTCTGGGGGCACTGGGCGATGCTCGTCACGACGCACTGGGCGCCGCCCTGCGTGCAGTCCACGTTGCTAAAGCACTGGGTCGGCTCTGGGCGCGACACGTTGCCGATCGACGCACACTCAAGCTTTGGGGGCGGGCTGATTGCAGGGAGGCCGCCGAGCAAGCTCCCGATCGTGGGGAAGCACCCGACGAGAGGGACGCAGAGCTGGGCGTTGATGACATCGTTCAGTATGGTGACGATGGGTGCTACGACGTCGGTGATGATGAGGTTGGTGACGGCGCACGCCTCGCTGATGCCAGGAAACTGGAGGATGATGTTGGGCAAGGCATCGACGACGCTGATCAGGATGCTGTCCGAGTTGAAAAACAGGCGGTTCAAGATGTCAGTCAAAACGCGGTCCGCGTCGTTGCCTTCCGAAAAGACGAGCTGGGCGACGTCGCTAAAAATGTTTCCAGCCTGAACGACAAAGTTGAATACAGCGCCCACGAAGGTGGCCACCAGCGTTTCCAGGAGGGACGTAATGTCCAGGAGAACGCGCTGAAAGTCGGCAAACGGAGACCCTCTCCCGACGGCGCCGCACGAGCCATCGACGCACTTGTTGACGACGAAGATGAAGGTGCGCACCAGCTCCATTGAGCCGTACAAAAAGTCGCGCGTGGAGAGGGTCACCACGCGCGCCGAGTCGAGGATGACAAAGTACTTGTCGGACCCGAACAGGGCGGCGGCCCGGGTCGCGACGCTCTGCGCCACCTGCGCGATGTTCTGGCCGGGCATGACGTCGAAAACGGCGGCAATGCGCGTCGCCTGGAGCACCGCCAGGTACTGCGTCCAGAAGACGACGGAGCCGACGGAGACGATGAAGGTGCTCGTCGCCGCCTCCAGCGGGAAGGGCTGGAAGGCGAGGTGCGCGCCCGTGTTCTCGCGACACTGCACGCCGTCCCACTCGCAAAAGACGCTGGAGAGGCATTGGTGCGCCGTGTTGCCGCGGCCCGCGCACGCCGAGTCGTACGGCGTCGGCTGGCCCGACTCGGGCTGGTTGTGCCGGCCCGCGAGGTAGTTTATGAGCTCCGGGCCCGTCATGGTGAGCCGGTTGTAGGCGGGGCCGCCGCCCTTGGCGGCGAGCTGGTAGATTGACTGGAACGCAAAGCCCAGAATGTTGGCAGCGACGTTGGCGAGCTTCACCGTCGTCTCGTACGTCAAGCAACTCAGCACCGTCACCTCCGTGAGCTGTGACTGGAGCGAGAAGGTGGCGGTGCTGTTGCACCGCGTCGCGTCGCTGGGCGCGACCACGCACGCGAGGAGCTGCACCACCTGCTTCTCGGCGATGTGGAAGGCGAGACGGCGGCCCACGATCGCCGTCTTGAGCGCTCCCACGATGGCCACGTCCGTCGCGCAGAGCAGGCTCCCAGAGACGTCGCCGTACGGGAGCGCGTACGCGGGGCAGTCGGCGCTCCGCGCAAAGTCGCAGCTTATGAGCGTGCCGTCGAGGTAGCGCGAGTTGCACATCTTGCCGGCAAAGTAGAACGACTTGAGCGAGCCGCTCAAGATGTAGTTGGCCGCCGTGTAGTTGGCGCACGCAAAGTGCGCCGAGCCCAGAGCCGAGGACTGGCCGATGTCTAGGAAAAACTCCCACAGGTCCGGCACGGAGTCGACAAAGTTGTCCACCGTCAGGCGCGCGGTGGTGCCCAGGTCCAGCACGCATTGAAAGTACGGCGCCTGCTTGCTGAGCACCGCGTACGCCACGTACGCCGCCTGGCGCGCCACCGCCGACTGGACGTTGGCCAGCGCGAAAATGCCCAGGTTGATGGTGGTGGCCACCGGCGGGTAGTAGGCGATGGTTGCATTGCGCAGGGAAAAGGCAAAGTCGTATATGTTTTGCGTCACCGCCAGGTCAAACACCTGCATGATGTCGTAGACGCCGCTCCATAGGTTAGAGATGCCCACGCCCGGCTCCGTGTCCTGCTTCAAGCCGCACGTCGAGTAGTTGCCGTACGCGTCGGTGAACCGCGTCGCGTTGGCCGGGTCAGGGCCGACCAGCACCCGGCGCGCCAGCTGCCACGCAACGTCCACATATGCCACCGGAATGTCCGCCAAGTCGCGGAGCGCGAGCGCGGGCAGGACGGTGTACGGCGGGTACAGGTCGCCCACCACGGCGACAAAGGTTTGGTTGGTGAGCTCATACAGGTCGTTGATGACGTGCGTGGCGTCCAGCAGGTCGTAGGGCGTTTTGATGAGCCCCTTCGGAGCGACATCCTTGAAGAGGTACGGCGCGTTGAGCACCCCGGAGAAGATGAGACGCGCAAAGTCGATATACACCAGCGCCAGTTGCGCCAGGGGTTGAAACACGGGCACGGGGGTCCACAGCACACGGCCCGCCGCCGCCGTCTCGACGAAGACGACTGTGTTGGTAAAGAGCGCGTTGAGTACGTCCGTCGCGGTGAGCACGGCGTAGGTGAGCGTGTCAAAGACGTAGTCCGCGTCCGGCGGCACGTAGGTGCCGCGCTTGGCGTAGTCTGCCACGGAGAGGATGAGCACCTCCGGCACGGAGAGGAGCGCGTTGCCGGCAAAGTGGAAAAAACTGTCGAGCACCGTGGCGTTGGGCTCGAGAATGCCTTTCACGGGGATGGCCAAGAGCCCATTCTCCGCGGGGCAGGCGTGCTGAAGCCGGATCGCCACGTCGTACGCCACCAGCCGGAGGGGGCGCACCACGGCGCGCAGGTCCAGCTCTGGCGGCGGCGTGCGCTGCCACACGCCCGGAAAGTGGTCACCCTGGTCGTAGAAAAAGTAGGTGGTCGAGTCGGTGTACGCCGTCGTCGTCGAGCTCGACTGGAACGTCCACGCGTGCTGCTCCGAGGCGATGGCCTTGGACCAGGTCACCAGGCCAGAGACCAAACTGCTTCCGGAGGCGGCAAAGGCGGTGAAGACGGAGTAGAAGCCCGCCTCTGCGTAGCCCGGGGCGTGCACCAGGAGCTCGGTCGTGTCGCGGAGCGCCGTGCTCGAGTACTGGCTCAGGAAGTTGATGAGCCCTACCAGCACGTCCAGCACAACCACCACCAAGTCCACCGCGGAGCGCACGGGCACGAAGGCGGTGGCGGCGGCGCCGGACCACCATGCGTCGACGGCGCGCACGACCTGCGTCTGGTAGTTGACGAGCACGAAACTGGCCACCGTAAACACGACGAGGAGGAGCACGTACTGCCACGCGCCGACGACGAGGGCGATCGCGCCGGAGGCGTACGACACGACGGCGTTGAGCGGCGCGAGCACGGCGGCGCGGACGGAGGCGCCCGCCGACGCGAGGTGGGGGCCGGCGGCGCCCCACGGAAAGCGCTGGCGATTGTACACGAGCCCCGCGAGCGTGACGCATAGGACGTGCAGGAACGTCCAGGCGAGCGCCGCCGCCTGAGCCGCGACGAGGGCTGACACGAGCGACGGGAGTGGCATGCAAAGGGACTAAAAGGGAAGATATATTACAGAGGCTACGTCCAGCGCGCCTGGCACTGCTGCACTTCAGGGTCGGAAACGGGGCAAGGGAAGTCGGCGTCCATGTCGCACTCGGGCGGCCGAGACTTTGTCGTGCACACTTGCCAAAAGTCGTTCGGAATCGGCGCTGGTTCGTTGAATGATGGTACTACATTCATCTGGTACATAAAAAATGATGTGTTTGTTGTCCCAGAAATACGTGGGCATCGAGCAATGTTCAGAGCAAATTGGGCATTTCCGCTTGCGAATGTGCATTCCGGAAGTGTCCTGCCTGCCCTAAAAATGCAGTACGGAACGTTCATTGTTTCTTGACCAAAAGCGCCGGTGTTTGTAGGCCATGTGTTAGATGGCAGTCCCCCATCGGTCGCGTCTGATGTGGTAAATGTTTCAAGGTGTGATAATTGTTCGAAAGATGCATTTCCAAAGTAAGAGATATAGTTGGATGAGCACAAAGGGGCACTGAAGGTAGAGCCCACAACTTTTACACCTTGTTCAGTCTCGCCAAACAGATACTCACCATCCGGGAGCCTAAACCAAGCTGACAAATCTGCGAAGCTGTCGGAACCAGTGCTGGAAGGAGCAAGGCTGTTCGAGGTCACTAAACGTGAGGCACCGTCTTTTGTTGGGAGCACAGCAGTGTTATTGTTACACGGATTTGAAAATGGTTGAGTCGGGGTAGTTCCATTTCCTGGCGGCAGAGGAGGTGGCGGTGAAGGTGAGCACGTTGAGCTCGAGTAGTTCTGAAACGACTTAAATTTAGTGTAGAAATTCACGAGCGCCGCCGGGTTTGAGTTGTACATGAGTTGAGCCATGAGCCAGTATAACGGAAAGTTGTCTACAAAAATTATGTTTTTGTCGCTGGTGTAAGTCTCGACCGTAGGGTTATCTTGTGCCTGCCAACTTGCCATGCAAGCTGCTTTATTTCTGCTGGTTAGTCGTCCTTGCCCAGGTTCAAAATTAACTCCATCAACATTATGAAAAAAAGGATTTAAGCTAGCAGCCTTATCTATATCAACTCCTCGGTCGATGGGATAATATGGGTACAGGCCGCCTTTTGCCGTCGTCCAGTTGACATCATACTGATTGCCAACCGGTGAAAGCTTGAGGTAGCCATCCATCACCATTCTGTCCAGGCACGTAAACAGTTGGCAGCAGCTCGAGGGCGCACTCAAATAGTTTTCTATGTTCTGCACATTCACGTACGTGTGGTTGTTTGGAATGTTGTTGTTTGATGAGTACAGAAACACCGTCGACTGCGCCGTTGAGAAATTCGTTGACGTAAACCGGCCGCTCGTGCAAGACAAACCGATCGGTGGCGGCGGCGGGTTGGGCGAGGGGGGCGAGGGCGGGGCCGGTGGGCTGTACCCGCCAGGCGGCGCCGGCGGCGTCGGCGGCGTCGGTGGGGGAGACGGCGATGGGGGAGGCGGTGGCGGCGGTGGCGGTGACAAAAAGGTCGAACCGTCGTAGCAGTCGTGTTGTTGGTCTGGACAGTATTGAAGGCACAAGTTGCACCTGTTCGGGTCTCTGTTGCATGTATTCGCGCTGGTGTCACCTGCTCCCGTGAGCCGGAGCGAGTATGTGTTGCACTCTTCCCTCGCCCTTACTTCCCAAGCAATAGTTCCAGTTACTCCAAGTAATAGACCAGCATTGTCCCAAAATCCTTTCCCGGCGTGTTTGAATCCTTTCTCTAACCATGTTTCTGAACGTCTCTGAACGTATCTAGCATCGAACTCGCGAAGAAGTGCTGCGTTTGCTGCTTCTTCAGCCGTCTGTGCTACATCTCGAGCTGCTGTTGCTTCATTTCGAGCTGCTTCTGCTTCTGCTGCATCTCGAGCTGCTATTTGTTCAGGTGTTAAATGACTGTTAACAGCTTCGGTGAGTTGTATTTCCCGCGAAGAAACCACTCCGCGCTCCTGCCCAAGGTTCGTTGGCGGGTTTTCGGTAGGCTTTTTATATTGGGGCCAACACGTACGCGAAAGAAGATGGCGACGTGTTGTTGGGCAGGCAGGGTTATGTTGAACATCTAATTGTCGTAATGCATTATCTTCCTCGGCACGCACGGTATATACTTCCCCACGGTCCTGCGCGGCCCTTCGGTTTGTTTGTTCTCTGGACGCGGTTTCTATTATTTTTTGAGATGTTTGTCCATTTATTCCTCCTGGTTGGTTTTGAAGCCGATCTCGGAAAAAAACTTTTCTGGATTCAGGCATATCTTTTAAGCCATCATTTGTCTCAAAAAAATCCGCAATTTCTTGTAATTTTTTTCTTTGTCGTTCCGCTTCTGCGATTCTTTCTCTCCTTGCTGCTTCTTCTTCTAGCGCATTAGCTGTTTTGGTGGCGGCGGCGGCGGCGGGGGCGGCGGCTGATGTTTCAGGGGCTGTTGTTGTGGCGGCTGCTACTAGTTTTTCCCCTCGTGTTCCTTCACGAGGGCCAAACTGTTCTTCATAAATTGTATCCATTGGCAGTAATTTCGTTTTCGGCCGGCTAAACTGTTGCGCACGTGTTGCCTCATCATACTCGTATTTCTTTCTCAAACCAGCTTGAAGCCTTTTTCGTTCGGCGCTATCATCGCCAATTGCTCCACCCTGCCCAGTGGCCGGAGGGGGTTCTGGAGAGGTAGGCGGAGGCGGAGAGGTCATTTCTATCTCTCCGTTTACTGGGGGTGTTGAGGAAGGTTCAGTGGGAACGTCAGGGTGAAGAGGAGGCAACGGCGGTTGCACGCCTGTCGAACCACAAGTTAAGCATGTGCGATAAATTTTTCGTGTTGCTATGGTCAGTTTTTGTGCGCCATACGATGCGACGCTGTACGATTTTCCGCGAATAACATCAATGGCTGTTAATGGTAGGAGCCATGCTATAGGCACAACTTTATAAGATGCTGACTGCATAGGACGACTCACGACGGTTTTGGAACACGTGCACCCGATTGGTACATTCGAAGTCGGGCATTCACTTATCGGATCTTTTTGGATGTTGAAATTCTGTGAATACTCATTGTAAACTGGGTGCAAATAGCCCGGAGTAGTGTTTAACAGTTGCTCTACAGTCAATTCCCCGCAATACAATGGTATGGTCCCCTCGGTCACTGGCGGCGACGGCGGGGGAGGAGGAGAAGGCGGCGGCGGCGGCGGAAACGGAGGAGAGGGTGGGTACGCCGGCATTGGCGGGAAGGGGCCCATCGGCGGGAACGGCGGCTCTGGGCTGTACACCGGAAAGGGTGGGGGTGGAGGAGGCAACGGGGGAAGAGGAGAAGGGGGAGGCGGGCTGCTTTTTGTGAGTAAGGTGCGCCGGTGGAAGGTTGTCACACTCTGGTCTGGGTAGCACTCGAGCACGCGCCCGGCAAAGTGCGGCCCTTCCGAAGACAGCACCCATGATTTCCAGAGCGGAAAATATTTTTGACAGTCAGAACAGTCCATGGTTTGAGATCGCACCCCATACGTCACAGGGCACACGTCAAAGTACAGCGAGGGAATGCACATGATCGCTTCCGGGTAAGTGATGGGCAAGATGTCGTTGGGTAATGTTGGGTCAGTCGAACGAGCGCAGTTTTGAGCGAGCCCTGAGCTGAGCCGCCACCTCTGGATGTGCCTGTCGTCGTAGACGTACGTCCCAAAATAGACGCCCGCCGACGGGTAGTCTCCCTCCATCGCCATGGACGCGTTGAAGTCTCCCCCATTGCTCAGCGGCACCAGCCGTGGACGATTCGGGAACTGCGCGCCTAGTTTTTGAGCTGTTTCGTCAATCTGTCGGTTTGTGAGAACGAGGTTTGTGTTGGTGAGCCGGAGCATGTACGAGCACACGCCCAGCGAGGCGACGGAGACATTTTTCCACACAACGCGCTGGTCCGTCATCCGGGCGTACGTGCCGTTCCCGAAATCCCAACGCCACCCAGACGCGGTGCCTGCACCAGACACCTTCGGTCCAGCGGTAAAGAGGCTGTTTATGCCAGATACAACATTTGGGGCATAGGGAGACGACTGCAAGATGGCGGCAATCATATACGATATGGCGTTGGCGTTGAGGCTCTCCTTTTCGCTTAACACGTTTGATACGGTGTTTGCGGCGGCATTGTACGGCTGGTTGCAGTACTGAGCCGCCGGAGTGCCGGGCGTGCACGATGTGCACGTCCATATGCACGTCCATGCCGGCGCGAGAAAGGTGAGGTTTCCGGCAGTGTCCGTCGGGTATGTACCTCGGAAGATGTTGAAGAGCGTCGGAGCACTGTAGCCCGAGAAAGATGGTTTTATCACCGCATACGGGAAATGCAGTTCCTTGTTATTGAAAGGCGGCTCGAATACTCGCTTGCCGTACGCAAATGGATTTCCGGAACAGAGCTGAGGAATGACGTCAAATGTCGACGCCTGGAGGGAGGAAGAGTACGCAAGAACGCTCGCCCCCTCTGCGGAGGTGTAGTTGACCAAATTGTAGCCATACATAAAGCTCGGAGACGCGACTTGGAATGTCGCCTGAGAGTACAGAGAAGGGTAAGGAGAAACAGTCGTTGTCATCTTGATGAGCGCCACCGGAGAATAGTCATACATTCCAGGAGGGACGTCGTTGCCCGTGACTGCCACCTCGAGGGCCGAAGGCTTGTCAACGTCAGAAAAAATGCTCAGCGTCATGTTTTTCGTCTGGTCGAAAGATGCGCCAAGGTGCACGTACGTCGTTCTGTTGGGGATGACGACGTGCCCCTCGGCGTGTGTCGATGGCTGGGAGTATTTGACAGCTAATGACGCCAACTCAGACAGAAGAACCGATGAAACGGATGTGGGAATGCGAGACTGCAGTATAGGCAACGGGGGAGCGACGCGCCTGTAAAAGACGTACCAGTTCAGCGCTTCGATGAAGTTGTTTGCGTCGTGGCAGTTGTAGGACAGGAGCTGACAGACGGGCTTCTCGGTGTTGAACGAAAACTGAAAGCCGTCGCACGTGTATGCCCCCGAAGGAAAGTAGCCCCCTGGCTTGACATAGCTGTCGCACATGTTGCTGCACTGCGTGTAGGCATTGTGGAGCAAGCACTCTTTGTCAGATGGTTGACACTTGTTCGTGCTCATGAAAGAGTTTTGCGCGTAAAAGTTCTCCTGCAGGTCGAGGTTGACTGCCAGTGGGTCAAAGCACGTGAGCTTGGCATCCTTGTACCACGCGTAGTAGGCGTTGTCTTCGCCGCTCGCGTACGCCTGGTCCTGATAGAAACTCGAAAGTTGACCCTCCTGTCCAATGAAAGCGTAGTAGTCGGGCCGACGCTGGTACCCGGGCTTGGGGTAGGAGCAGTTGCACGGATGGTAGGGCGTGCCCGAGATGGCCGCGTTCGGGTCGTTCGTGGCTCCCAAGCAGTAATGGGAGCCAATGTCCGGACAGTCCCTGGGGTACTTTAAAACGACTCCGCCGTTCTGCCACAGCGCTGACGGCCACTGGGTCTGGTGGTACGCCCCCTCGGGATCGCGAGCGAGCGGCGTCACACCGTCGGGCTGTGTTTCAAACTCGACGATGGGCGCAACCGCGGGGTTTGTGGCGTCGGCAATGCACTGTGACACGGCGCTGGTTGAGATTTGCGAAAACTGAAGAGGAAGGTTGAAGTCGTCAACTGTGCCAGCGAAATCAGCCTCTGACACATCCCCATTGAACATTGTCAACAGAAGGGTGCACCCGAGCTGGTGCTTTGATAGGTCGCCCATCACGCACCCGGTGCTGTTTTGCGTCTCATTTGTCGGGAGGAGTACGGAATAGTCAAAAAGAAAGTGGCTAAGGTTTTTCAGAACGTCGGAGCACGGCTGAAAGTCTGCGTCCGACAAGTCGTACTGCGTCGTCGGGTCCTCGCCCGCCGAGAACTCCTCTGGGCCTGAGCCGTAGTATATGGTGGAGTACGGGTTTAAGCTCTCTACATAGTCAGAGCCGTCGCACAGCCACTTGTACCCGGTTTTCCTTCCAAGGTCCTCGCCCGAGCCGCCAAATCCTTGGAATGCCAAGGCTTCACCTACACCCAAGCCAATCAATCCATCCTGGTCGAGATTGTAGTCAAGCACGTTTCCTGCCTGGAGGACGCCGGCCGAGTGGGCACCGCTCAGATCGCCGCCGAAGCCGCAGTTCGGAGGCCATAACTCTTTCGTTGTCGCTGAAGTCTGGTACAAGAGAGTCTCTGTCTTATTAGTCGGGTCGGTTGGGCACGAAACGTTAACTTTCGTGAGGAGGTTGCGCCGCCGCCCCCCGTCCAATGTCGCGCTCTCAATAACATATTCGGAGGTTGAAGGGTCGGTGTGTACAGGGGGAGCTAATGGCCCCGCCTGCGGGAACGTGAATAGCGGGCAGTTCTTTTTCGCCGCCTTCCACCCAAGCACGATGCATATGCCAGTCCTTTGCTCTGGGTGTTTGCACCGGTTGTTATTCAAATCAAATGTTAGGTTCGTAATGCCGACATTCACTTGTCCACGGGCATTCGCCAGGTGAATTCCAGGCTGAACAGTCTCCTGGCAGATGGGGCGCACGCCCTGCGAGTCGGTCAGTACGCTATTCCCGGTGTAATCCACGCCGGTTACTCTGTCCACATTTCCAGGAATGACAATGTTTTTGAACGTATTCACCCTCGAAGTGCACGTGAACCTCGTCTTCGCAGGGTCACCGTTTCCGAACCAGGACGACGGCTTTTTCACGGCGTACGGCGTGCCGCTCTGCTGGTTGCAGTACTTCTCCCAGAAGTCGAATGCCGAATTGTCGGTCTGCATGCTCTTAAGTAGCGCTTGAAACGAGGCACGTTTTTTCGAGAACATGTCAGTTGCTTTGATTTGGATCTGGTACGAGCGAGCGCCGGTGACAGCATACACTCGGTGTGGCGTGTTGATGCCCGCGTTGTTTGTGCCCGTCCACCAAATGTACTCTCCGGGTCGAAGTCCGTGTGTTCGCGAAGTGACGATGTCGAGCACCAAGTTGCCCGGCGCGCTGCCGGGCGAGATGTACACGGCTTTATTTTGGAGCGAACCGTCTCCCTTGATGCGGCTCTGTGCGTAGTACTGGTATTTGTACGTGTGCTTGTACGTCGAGTTGTCGGCAGGCTGGACGTCTACAAACTTGGTGGAGATGAGCGCGCTCGAGTATGACGCCTGCGTAGCGAGGCAATATGCAAGCTCACGATTATAGTTCTGCATCCTCTGAGATGTGTAGTTGTACGTCAGCGACACCGTGTACTCGTGCGAAGGCGTGTAGCCCGTGTAGGTTGCGGCTGAGGAGAATGCAATGATGGGCTTGAGGCCAAGGCAGAAGCCACCATAGCACTTCTTTCTCTGAAGCTCGGACGCGCCAAACACGAGGTTCGGTATGTTTCCTCCATTCGGGTCTCTCAAGCACGTCAAGAACCCGTCAGGGTGGAAAAACTGGTCCAGCCAGTAGCCCTCTCCAGGCCCCTTTCCAGGAAGGGTGCCATTTGCCGTGTAGAAGAGCATTTGGTACGTGGCACTGAGGCCGTTGCCGTGCAGCAGGCTGGCCACCGTCTGCGAAGGCGCACATCCGACTGATTGGCACACGCAGTAGGCGAGGGCGCGGAGCGTCTCATCGGAGGCAAACTTATCGTACGGCTTGGAAATGATTCGCGACGACGCGTTGACAGAAAACCATTCCAGCACGACGTTGAACGGCGCGTCCGGAGAGGCAGCCACCGGCGTGAGCGCGGGCGGGCCAACCAGGGACGCCGCAGGGCACCCGCCGCCTCCGCACGCCGCCGCCTCGAAGTACGAATAGGCGAGCGGTCCGGCAAAAGACATGTTGACGTCGTTGACGGATGCCATGAACATCGAAACGTTGCCGCTCTGATACAAGCCGGATGTGCCGTTTGAGTACACCACCATGTCATCGATGGAGACGGTGAAGTTGCCGCCCGGGGTGATGTGGAGCTTGAAGTTGGTTCCCAACTGAACGAGTCCGAGGTCTGCGAGCACCGTCGTCGTCTGTGCAAAAGGCGAGTCGTAGGCTGAGTTGTACCCAGCGTTCGTCCCGCTGTTGTCCACGAGGACAACGGACGCGCGTAAGACCTGCGGATATGCCCGCAGGGAGTGGGACGAGTACACTCCAACTTGGCCAAACTCAGCCGCCCTCCCTCTCGGGTCCAGGTAGAAGAGTTCCCCGAGGCGCCCCATCTCGAACACGGGGTATTTTTTCATTCGGTCAGGGTTATAGATGTTGTACACGTTATTGTAGGGCGGCTTTGATGAATTGTACGCAGGCGTATACAGCGGCGGTTCGGGCGGCGGGGCGGGCGCGTTCCCGTTCGAAAAGACAGACGTCACGGCTGGGAATTCACGAGCTATTTGAGACTGTGTGTAGAACCAGCCGAGATTTCCTTCGCACCAGCAAGTACCTGACCACCAGTTTGCAGCATACCCAACAAACCCAAGTGAGTGAATAACGCAAGACTGGGCCGCGGTGCACTGTTGGATGTTTCGGTCCAGCAGCCATTGATCAAGCCGGCTTCTTGCTGCTTTTTGCGCGGCTGTAGTTGCAAGAGCCACGATGCTCAAGCACGCCTGATCCGCGCGGTTGCACATGCCAATAAGGCAGTCGTGAACACAGTTGTACCCTGGGACCAAGGGGTCGATGGGAACACCGGGCCACGGGCTCTCGAGAGGTATGACGTCTTTATTTCCGGAACTCGAAACACGCCTCACGTACGCGTTTCGAAAGTTGGGCACAAAGTCGTAGCCCAGGAAGTTTATTGGTGCATACGAGCTCGCATGCGAGGCGTTTGAGTATGGCGTTTCCGCGCTGCAAAAGGCGCTTTTGGGCCCAATTTCCGGGTCAAATCGCACCTGGCAGGGCGCGATCCGCACCATAGGCAGGTCAAGAAGGAGTGTATTCAGGGCGTAATCATCGACGGGGCAAAGGGCTTGGATGGTGGATGCGTCCGTGTCCTGATTTGGGTCTCCTGGCTCAGAGGGCCAACCATGGGTAAATTCATCCATGTCATTTTGTCCGCAACCCTCTTGGTCTGTCACAGTGTATACTTGCACAAAGCCGTACGTGCGGTTCAAGAACGTTGAGCCTCCCAGTCCGGCGCGGTTCATGTTCCTGTTCGAAAACATGTCATAGTTGGCGCGATCTTGCGGCCACCGCCGGTTGGCAGAGCCCAGGTCAGTGCCCTGCTTGTACTGCGTCTTGAGCTGGAGGTATAGAGGGTTCACTCCCACAGCATCCTCCATTTTTATCTGTATAGCCAGGCTTTTATGAAACGCGAAAGATGCGGTGCTCCCGGAGGGGGGCGGTGTGCCCACCCCCACGCGTATGGTGTATGGCTTGGTCGCGAGCGACAGTTCGCCGAGCCCAACGGTGGGGTTCAAGCCTTTTTGAGTCATAACTGGGTTGAACTCGCCGCGACCGCTCCTGGGTCTTGTGTTGTATTGAACGCCATTCAAGACTGTGCCAACCGGGCTGCCCCATCTGAGCTTTTGAAAGGAGCGGGCATACGCCGAGGCGGCGTTGGGGTCGTTTGCGTTGCCTAAATCTTCCCCAACATGCTCTGTGTCATTAGAATAACTCCCTTGCCCTAAGTTCCCTCCTGCCCAATAATGTAAAAATTCAACATCTTGAAACCCCTCGTTTCCCGTATTGGCAAATGAAGAGGAAGTGGCCTCGTCCGCTGACGCGTCTGTGACGGCAGAGTGCAGCGTGGCAGGCCCATCGCGTATAGAATCGAATCCGTTGATCATAAACTCGAAAGCAATGGGATTTGCACTGCTGTACACAAAGTCCGTCCGAGACGTGGCAACGCTCACATACTTTGGCGCAGATGCTATGAGTCCCGTCCCCCTCAACCTTCCCGCCGACGACGACATGTTGACGGGTTGATACGTTGACAGGTTGTAGCCGTCAACCCACCAGGTGTCGTAACGTTTTTTCAAATACTTTGGTACAAAGTTTTGATATGTATCTCCCGGATCATTGACAATTTGCTTTGGATTTGTGTAGTATTCCACAAAGTTGGGGTATGGCACCATCCACAGCTGCATTTTATCACCAAATGTGCTCATAGACATGCTGGGAACTTGATACGAATTTGTGGCGGCGTGGCTCCACGCGGGCGGGGGTGGTACGCTGAAGGGGATGCCAAAGCTGGACATGACGTTGTCAAAAGGGAGGGACACCGGCGAGCCATACGCGGGCGATCTCGAGTCGAAGAGCTTGAGGAGCGCCAGTTGATCGATGCTCGTCGCTCCCATGTTGTTAAACACCTGTTGAACAGAGGTGCACTTGAGGAGCATGGGGTTTGGTTTAGAGAATGGTGTAGAACTATTTTGTGCATACATCATATACTGCCCAGCAACCCCAAAAGAAGTTACCGTCACGACTGAGCCGAGTGCGATGGAGCTTAGGTTGGACAAAGAGCACGCCCCCGCGCTCTCGTAGTTTGTCACACGGTTGTTGCCATTTCTTGTTGCGGTGATTGCAATGCCCACATACGTGCGGTCTGAGCCAAGAATACAATAAGGAGACGTTATTGTTGCTGGTAGAGTGTTTGGAATTGTTATTTGATAATTTGCGTAAGCAATTTGCACCCGCGAACAGTTGACCAGCTGTCCAGTGAATGAAACGTTGGGATATCCGCTCGCGTTCGCGTACAAACCACCAACGCTCGGGGCTCCGTATGCGGTGTCGCACCGTGTGGAAAGGTTCGTGCTCGGAGGCAAGGCTGGGAGGACTGCCCGAAAAGACACGCTCGTGCCAGAAAAGTATGACCTCGTGCGCGTCACCGCGACGTTTGTGCGCGAGTCGCACGCGACGCTCTGGCAGAGCAAGGCGTTCACTGAGGCGGCAAACGCGGCAAGAATGGAGTTGTTGAACTTTATGAATGGGAACGCGACGGTGACATCGGAGGACACCGTCGAGTCAGGCAGCTGCGCTGACTGCACGACTGAGCCGGCGACGGAGGATGCCTCATAGCTCAGGAATGGAACCTGGTAGATTTTCGGACACGTGGCTTTGTTTGTAAAAAAGCAATTAGTTGTTCGTGATACGGAGACGCCGAAGACGGAGTCAGATGTAACATAGGCGGTGATGCTCGGAAGCAGAATCGTAACGAGCGCACCTGGCGTTATGTTCTGGAGCGGCATGCCGGCACTGGTGCCAGTGGTGGTCGAAAGGCAGCTGCCTGGGCGATTTATGCCAACCACACTGTTGTCCGCGCAAAGGACGCACCAGTCCATGTACGGAGTTTTATTTTTCGGCGCACACTGGCTGGTGCTTGTGTCCATAAGACTGCAATTGTACAGATATCCCGTGATGTTTCTTCCGGCCCCGGTGACGTTACACGCGCTCGACGCGATCGGCGGCAGCTCGGGCGCGTCGATGCGTGCCGCGTCGACGGCGGGGAGTCCAAACGCGCTCGCCAAAGCACTTTTCAGCGCGGGCGTGGCAAAGAACCATTTGTTGGATACGGCGGGGTAAAAGTTGAAGGCGGATCGCACCGCGGTTGTCCCGTTCAGGAGAGGGCTGGACACGACGGTGTACGTGAGACGCGTGCCGCTGGCGGGTCCGGTTTTATACGCGCCCAGGATGTACTGAAGCTCTGGGCCGAGCGGCTCCCAGTCTGCCGGATCGATGGCGGTGACGAGAATGCTCTGCGGCAGGATGCCCGCGGCGGTGCCGAGCGCCAGGGCAAACTGGCGCGTGCGGTTCTCTGCGCTGGGCACGAACAAGTGGTACGGAATGCTGAGCACGACAAGCTCGGTGGTGTCCGAGTAGTTCCAAAGCGCGACTGGCGGTTGCGGCGGTATGGGGGGTGGCAGAGATTGAGGTGTGGGAAAAGGGGGCGCCGGCGGAGGCGACGGGGAGGGGGGCGGCAAAGGCGGGCTCGGCGGAGGAGGTTGCAAGGGGCTCGGCGGAGGAGGCGAGGGCGGCGGGGCTGGTTTCGGCGGAGGCGCGGGCGAGGGAGGGGGGCCGGGCGGCGGCGGCGGCTTTGGCGGCGGGGATGGTTTCGGCGGGGGAGGCGGCGGCGGCTTTGGCGGCCGAGGCGGAAGCGGAGGAGCAGGGTTGGGCGGCGGCAAGTTTAAGAACGAAAACACGAGAGAAAGCGGAGGCGTGTTCGGGTTGCCATTTGCCGTGGTGTCCCAGCTCGCGTCGGGGGTGAGTGCGCATGGCGCGCCACCGAAATTGCACCCCAAAAACGAGCCCTTGCTGACAAGTTGAAGGCTGTTGTATTGGCGGTGGGGGTATACAAACGCTCTGCCTTTGATGGTTCCAATCTTGCGCCGCGCCTGCCAGAGCGCCGGGTTATTTGTCGTTGGAGTGCATTCGGTCACCATTGAAGGGCATTTTCCGAGTCCAAACACGTTGAGGAGGTATTTTGTGTGAACAAAGGTCCAGTAGCACCCCAAGTCGTCACACAGAGGGCCGAGCGTGATGTTTGCCTTGTTTGTAAAAAAGTTTCCTTTTGAGCAACACAGACCTAATATAGAAGAAAGGTGAAGGTTGTAGACATACGTACCCAATAGCTTGTCGAATGTCGAATTTGCCGTCTTGTTTGTTCCGTTCAGGTAAGCCACAGAAAAGTATGACTGCAGCGGGGGTTTCGGTGGCGGTGTAGGAGGGAGAGGAGGAGGAAATGGGGGAAATCGAAGAGGTGGCGGGGAAGGAGGGGGGAGTGGTGTTTGGAAAGGGTACACCCAGTACAGTTTGCCACAGTACTTGCACCCGCTTCTCGCCTGGATGGCAGTTGTTAGACTGTTCGACGGGTCATCATTTTTGCTAAAAAGTCTTGGAGCATTTTGTCTTGGAATTGTACTTCCGAAATATCCAAGTAATTTATTAAACTGAACCGAGTTCAATAATTCTATGTAAATGAGCGTCGTTCCCGGCGTCTTTTGCAGCGCAGGTACATGAGATGTTGGGTTTACGCTTACATAGAGCGCAGTGACATTTTTACTCGATAATGCGTCTTTAACGTTTTTCGCAAATGCATTTGCCTCATATGGTTCGAATTTCAAGACAGACTCGAGCACAACAAGGTACGTGTCGTTGGACGGGGACGAAAAGCGTGCTTGCGGCATGGATGCGTAGTGCATGTACGGAACAGTCCTGTCTCCTATCCCATCAGTCCCAGTAATGTTAAAACCGTACTTTGCTAAAACTGTCTTATTTGCAACAATGTTTCCACTTGTTGCTTGCCTGATTTTAGCATTGAACTGGCTCAGCACATCCGACGCCTTCACCCTGACCATTGTGGCCGCCGGGTGCGGGTATAGAACCGTGTCACAAGACTCGTAGCTTGTGCCAAATGTGACGTAGCAGGTGAGCCCGGTTTGCGTGCCCAGATCCTGCGCCGGATATCTAATGTTAAAAAATGCGGTAGTGCCATTCGTGTGGGCGAAAGAGCCATACCCGCCAGAGGTGCACTGCGCGCCCGCCGTTGGGGGGGCGTTTTGCCCGCTCTGCGTGAAGGCGCACATGTTGTTGGGGTCACTCACCCTGTAGCCATCGAATGGCGAGGCTGACGTGTTGAAAACGCCCGTGCTGTCACTACTCGACGAGGAGTATGTGGCATTGATGAGCGGGGCCAAGGTGACTGCAGTCAGCACGCCTGGGCGGATGTTGTTGGCGGAATTGCCGTTGATGAAGAGCCCGTAGTGTTTCACTGGCACGTACGTCTTCGCCGAATCGTCAATGTGCGGCGATTGCGCGCACGTGTCCTGTGCTACAACTGAGGGCGGTACTTTTTTTCCGAGAGCGCCAGCCAAAAGGCTGGCGAAGAGAAAAACTCTCATTATTAAACCAGCCACCGCCTATCTACTTATATCCCATTTGCAAAAGAGTGAGCTCGATATAGCGTGGCGCGCGCGAGAGCTTCATTCACGCATGGCCGGCGCAGCCCCCGCCGCGGGCGTCGCCGCCGTCACCGCCGTTTGGAGCGTCGCCTGCTTCGCGCTCATTTTCTACATGAGGGACAAGCTGGGCGCCAAGCAGGGCGTGCTCTACCTGCCCACGGCGTGCGTCCTGTTCGTCGGCGGCTTTGCCGCCACGGCGGGCGCGCTCGTGCGCGTCTACCGCGACCCGTCGGCCCCGCTCGTGTCTCCCTTTTCGGCGAGGTGGTTCAGCGCTGGATGGAACTCGGAGCTGGTGTTCCTGGGCGTGCGGATAGACAACGGCCTGCGGTACGGGCTCATCATAAACTACCAGATCACGCGGTGCATTCTCGGCTCGCTCCTCTCCAACGCCTTTCAGCCCTACGTCATGACGCTCTTGAGCCAGCTCATCGCGCCCCCGAAAGAGGGCGCCGCGGCCCGGGGGGCCGTCGACGCCCGTGTCGCCGAGCTCGCGGCGGTCGAAGACCAGTACCAGCGGCTCGAGCGAGCCGACGACGGGAGCATGGCGCCCAGCACGAGCCTTTCGCCCCGCCGGCGCCCGGTCGACGTGTCGCACCTCATCCTGGCGCGCGTGTTTTGCGACGTGACGAGCTTCATCACCTACCTCACGGACCTCATCTTGTACGTCTCTCAGGTGGACATCTTTCTCATTTCCGCAGTGTCCACCATTCTCACCAACTCGTTCAGCACGTGGCTGGTGCTCCGCGACGGCGGCGCCGCGGGCGAAGGGGCGCCCGAGCGGCGCCGGGCGGCGCGCGTGCCCGAGCGCGTGCGGGCTCTGGAGAAGCTGGAGGAGCCCAGGCTCCAGCCGCTGGGCTTTGGCGGCGCCCGCGCGCGCCTACGCCTGTAGGAGCATGACGGAGCGGCACGGCTTGCGCGCCTCGAACAGGGCGCGGAGCTCGCCGTCGGTGACGCGCCGCTGGCCGGCGGCGTCGATGAGGTAGCACGCGCCCCGGTGCTGGACGGCGCACCCAAGGCCCTGCACCACGAGCGCTCGGTTGCGCGCCACCGTGCGCTGGAGCTCTTCAAAGTCTGTGATGAAACTGTGTGGTTGGCTCACCGTGGGCGCGTCGAGCGCCACGTCGAGCACGTCCCTGACGCGCGCGTGGGTGCGGAGCTGTGTCAGCGCCTCGTCTGGGTCGGATGACGGCGCCACGCGCAGGTGGGCGTACATGTCGCGCACCGCCGTGAGCAACGCGGCGCGCTCCGTGGCGCTGGGCGGCGCGTTGTACGTCAGCGTGTAGAGCGCCACCGCCAGGTCAAACGCCAGCATCGCTGAGCCACGCCCGCCCCGTGTACTTATACCACACCGCGCGCCGCCCGTCGATCGCCGCCGCCAGCGCCGCGTCGTCGCCGGCGGGCGAGGCGTCCACCAGGTCAGCGTAGGCGGCGGAGGCGCGCGACACGGCGCCGCCCCCCTCGGCCTGCACCCGGCGCGTCACGCACGCGTGGAAGCGCGCCGTCCACGCCACCGCGGCGTCGCGCGTCGCCACGGCGTCCAGCGGCGCGCCCAGGAGCGCCGAACAGGCGCCGCGGGAGGCGGCGGCGTGGCACTCGTCGCACGCGTACGCCGCCACCACGGCCCGCGCCTCCTCGCGGAACGCGGCGGCGTCTCGAAACCTGTCGGCGGAGCTGTGGAGCACGTCCCACGTCTCGCGCCCGAGCACAGCCTTGTCGGGCACCAGCCAGCGCGCGCCCGGGAAGTCGTCGGCGCTGATGGTGGAGCCCATGGCGCGCGCGTCCCTGCACCCAAGGAGCCGCAAATATATCTCCGCCGGATGTTTTCCTGCAATGAGCTTCCGCAAGAGGAAGCAGGACGCGGCCGACGGCGCCTCGGGCGCGGGCGAAGGCGAAGACATCCCGCCGCACCCCGACGTCGACAGGTGGATGGAGGAAAACTACGATGGCAAGGGCCTGGGCGAGTCGCAGCACATACGAATTGCATTCCGCACAGTGGGAAGCTCCAAGACGGACCACTGCCTCAACGTGAGAGCCGCCTGGCTGACGCGCCTCCGCGGCGAGGTGTTCCCGTACGGCGAGATGTGCCACGTGGAGCTCATCCTCCAGGTCAAGCCTGACCTGACGCCGGAGGCGCGCAAGGAATTGTCTAGCTCGCAGGGCCGCGACGCGGTGGCGGCGTACGAGGCGCGCAAGTATGTCACCTGCTCCGTCACCAAGAAAGTGTGGGACGGCAAAGACCCCAAGAACCCCAAGCGCGACCTGTACAAGCCCGGGTGCGTGCACTGCAAATTTACGCACCCGGACGACTGGAAAAACAAGTACGTCTTCCTGCAGGCCAACTCCAGCCGCAAGAGCGTGGAGCGCGCCCTCCGTTTCGCGTTGCTCAACAACGGCATGCCCTTCAACCACGTGGGATACTACGCCAACCTGCTCGTGCCGGGCGGCATAGGCGCGCGCCGGTTCAGCGAAGACCTTATGCGCAAGCGCCGGCGCTACTTTTGCAGCGAGTTCATCGTCGTGGCGCTCCAGGCCATGGCGCTGGAGGACCTGCCGTCGAGAAGTCAGCATCCCATACATCAACCCAGAAAAGAGCACTGGAAGCACATCATCGTGCAAGTCAACCCTGCGACGAGCAACCCGAACATGCTGTACCGGCGCCTGCGGGGCGCCGACGGCGTCTCCGACGACCTGCCTCTCGGCAAGGTGGTGAACGTATAAGCCCGCGCGCGCGGCGTCCCGCACACACATGCGCGCCCTTCTGGAGGCGGCCCGGCTGGACGAGCGCTCGTTCCCGCACGCCGCCCTCCTGTGCGGCCGCGCCATGCGACCCGACGGCTTTGCCGCGCTCCAGCGCCCGCCGTTGTGCCTGAGCGCGTACGCCGCCGCTCGCGTCAGGCTCGCGATGGCGCACGCGCCGGGGGTGTCGGACGCGGACCTCGCCGAGGCGGCGCTCGCCTACGTCGCCGTCGAGCCGTGGGCGCCGCCAGAGCCCGCGGCGCGCCTGGGCCGCCTGTGCGCGCGCGGCGGCACGGACTCGACGGCGGCGCCGCTCGCCCTGCTGTGCGCGAGGGACCTGGACGCGGCGCTCTCCGCCTCGCTCCCGCGGCCGCCGCACCCCGCCCTCCGCGCGGCGCTGGCGAGCGAGATCGCGACAGTGCGCGGCGGCGCCATATATGCTCGCCCGGCGCGCGAAACGCAATGAAGCTCCGCCTGACTGAGCTCCGCCTCCGCTCGCGGGCCTACGCCCGCGGCGTGGTGGACATCTTCACCGACTCGCCCGTCGCGCCGTGGGTGGTGCGCGTGCCGATCGACGGCATCCCGGCCGAGGTGAGCGTGCCCACGACCGACGGCTACGAGTGCCTGCTCTTCGCCGCCTTTGTCGAGGTGCGCGACGACTCGGGCGGCGCCCTGCTCACGGCGTGCGGCACCGCGCGCGTCACCGACTGGAGCGCCCGAAGCGTCACTTTCACGAGCGCCAAAGGCTCGCCGCGCAACGCGCTGGGGACGCTGGAGTTTGAGATTCTGGGGGCGCCGCCGCCTGCCCGGAGCCGTGCCGCGCTCCCGTACCCCGAGCGGCCGGCCACGCGCGCGCTCATGCAGGCGCTCATCGACCGCACCGGCGCGTGGTACGCGTCGCCGCTCACGCCCCTGGTCCCGGAGCTGGCCAACGTGCACGTGCCCAAGTTTCCGTGCCAGTACCTCCTGCCCGGCTTTGCCTTCGCCGCCCAGACGCCCGTGGCGTTCGAACCCGAACAACTCTTCCTCAACGCGCTCAAGGCGGCGGCGCGTCGCCGCGGGTGGGACGAGCCGGAGCGCCGTGCGAGGGAGAGCGCCGCCGACGCGGCGGTGCTCGCGGCGGAGTGCTTGGCGGCGGTGACCAACAGTTGCGTCTACAACGAAGACGAGGAGGTTGACGAGGCGACGGGCAAGCCCAAGTTCACGGAGGCGTTCGACCCCGACGCGCGGGCGGTGCTGAGCGGCGACTGCGAGGACTGGGCGCGCGAGGTCCTCAACCTGGCCTGGTCTCTCACAAAAGGCACGTACACGAGCGAGCTCGTGCGCCTGGCACAGTCGGCGCTCCGCGGGTACGTGCCCGTCGAGCTCTTCGGCCTGGTCAACATGGACCCCGAGATGCGGGACGAGTCGCTCCGCAAGTACGCCGCGATGAAAGGGAGCCCCTTGCTGGCGCACGCCTTTGTCCTCTTCCTGCCCAAGGACTTTGTGCGCCGCGCGCTCACGGGAGGCGCGCGCCTGGCCGGCGACGCGGAGGGCGGCGCCGCCTCCTCGGGCGCCGCGGGGGTGCTCGTGCAGGACGGCATCAGCCTGACTGACCCTCACCCGTTCGAGCCCACGCACCCGCTCCTGGCGATGAGGACGGGCTTGGGCAAAGGCAAGGCGCGCGTCGACTCGGTGGTGCCCACCGGCGCGCACTACTACGAGTACCTCTCCTCCTGCATGCTCATCGACGGCTCCGTCGTCTCCGCATCTGGGGCGCCCGTGCGCGAGCTGGGCTTTGTGACGCGGGGGGCGAGGTACGGGGCGAGCCTGGCCGACGTGCTGGCGGAGAGTGCCGACGTGTCGCTCGTCTCCACCTGCCCCCTGAGCCAGGAGGAGGATGCGGCCGTGGTGCGGTGCGCGCGCTACTTTCACCCCATCGTCCCGTACCGGGCGATGCAGGCGTGCTCCCTCCCGGCGCTGGAGGCGGCGCTCGGCGCCGCGCGCGTGTCGCGCCCGTCCGGCCGGTTCGAGGGCACCTTTTTCGTCAAGGGGCGAGACGCGGCGGACCCGCAGTACCTCGCCAAGCTGGCGATGAGGGTGCCGGAGGGGGCGAGGCTCGAGTACTTCGTCGACGCGTTCGGGGTCACCCGGCCGGGGGGGGAGGCGTGCTTTACGGCACAGGTGTACGTGTATACTTAACAAAGTTCTGGGTCTTTACACACATAACGTTCTGAGTAAAGGAGAGACACCACACAGCCCCAGCCGCAGTGCACGGGGCAGGCGGGCGTCACGCGGGACGTCGAGTGGTTGTGCCACTGGGCGACCGAGAAAAAGTCTTTGGGCCTATGCTTGAGCATGGTGGCAAATACCGACTGATCATCTTCGCAGAATCCGGCGAGGGTAGGTTGCATCGCGCAAAACGCGCGGTACGTGTCGTAGAAGAATGATGCAAAGTAGCTCACACGCGTGCCGTGTATGAGAAACGCAGTGGCCGCAAAGCAGTTGGCCCAGTTGGCGCCGACGGGCGAAAAGTAAAAGGGGGCCGGGTCCAGCGCGGCGACGCGGTTTGCGCTGGGCCACGGCTCGTCAGGGTGGGGGTTTTTTCGAAAGGCGTTGACCCCCGCATCCATCCACGCGAACCACTCGGTGGAGTACTCGTCCATCTCCCGCGCCTTTTGCAGGAGGAGCATCTTTGACAGCCAGACGGTCCGGAGATCGGCTGGGAATGTTTTGAACTGTTCTTTTTCGAAATCGGGGCCGAGGCTTCCGCTCATCACAGCAAACGTTTCTTCGAGCGTCCTGAATGGAATGTACACCCAGCAGGTGGGGAGGCCGATGCGGAAGCGCTTCAGCTTCCAGAGAAGGCGCCTGTCTCCGTAGAAGAACACCATGGGCGCCTGTATGCCGAGGGAATTTTCGAACCATTTAAAGTACGTTTTCGGATACGACCCGTACTTGTGGACAATGTCCCAGTACCCAGTCACGACCGTGACTGCGGCACCCGTCTGGCCGCCCGGCGACCCTGTGCACTGCTTGGAGAAGGGTTGCTCTTCTGAAGACCATGTGAGCCAGGCCCCTGCGCGTAATGGCGATGAAAGGATCAGCGCCGCGAGGAGGCGCCGCATACAAGTAGCCGAGGCGGGGGCGGGGTAATGAGCGGCGAGCTCGGCGTATACGCCTCGCTCCTCAAGGACGTCGTGTATTCGGTGGGCGCGCTCTTGCTCTTCTGGGTGCTCAAGTTTCCGACGTACCCGCTCTTCGGCGCCCACCTCCTCACCTGGGCCGCCGGCCTGCTCTACGCCCTCAGCGACGGCGCCTCCGCCTGGCTCCCTGCGGCGGCCATAACGCTGACGCTGGCCGTGGCGGCGACGGACGCCTTCGTCGTCGCCGTCACGGTGTGCTACATCCCCGGAAACGCGTGCTGTCTTGCCGGCCAGGCCTCGGCGCCGTTCACCCTGGGCCAGAAGGTGTGCGGACCCAACGACAGGTACGGGCAGGAGACGCTCGTGTGGCTCGCCGCCTTCGTGGTGGCCCTGGGGAGCCTGACGTCCGTGGCTCGCGGCGTGGGCATGTGGTCGACGCGCGCCGCCGCCAACCTGGAGCTCCCGCTCGCGCTCCTGTACGTGGGCTTGCGCGCCTACGTCCTGGGCTGGAGCCACGTCAGGTATGCCACGCTCTTCTGGGTCCAGTCGATGGTGTCGATGACGGCGCTCGTCGCCGCCTCGATCACGCCCCTGCCGTACGTCTCGCTCCTGCTGGACCTGGTCGTCCTCACCGCCGACCTGCTGGTGACGCTCGGCGTCACACAGACGGTGACCTACTTCCAGGGCGAGCCCGGCGCCGTGCGGCGCCGGCTCGCGAGCTGGACGGCGCCCGGCGGCGGGCCCGTCCCCAGCGCCGTCAAGGCTGTGTGGCTTTCGGTGCACGTCGTGCTCATCGCCATCAGCTTCTTCAGCGCCACCTTGGCGCTCACGCGCCCGGCCAGGCGCCGCCCCGCCCCGCGGAGGGGAGACGACGAGGACGACCCGTCTCGGTACGCGGGCGTCTCGTCCGCGGGGCAGGAGCCGGTTCAGAGCCCGTACGTGCGGAGGCGGGCCTTTCCTGGAGACTTTGAGGTTGGGGTGCAGAAAGGGCAATGAGCTACGCCTCTTTACACATCGGCTTGTGCGCACGCCAGTGCGCCCGCTGACACTCCTTGTTGCAATACACGACGCGGTTGCACCTTGAGCACCGCTTAGGCTCCGTCAAGAAGGCGTTGCACGCGGAGCACGAGGACAGGGTGCGCGCGCGCACAACGTCTCCGTGCGGCCCGAACGTGAGCATCACGCGGCTGATTTGTTCGCGTCCCTCCGCCGGCACCCAGGAGACGGAGGCTCGCGCGGTGCGCTCCAGGAACCCTAGGTCTTCCAGCGGCGCCGTCGCGTGCCGCTCGTAGAGCACGAGGTAGCACACGCCCGACCACCAGACGCCCGGCTGGCGCGAGTCCAAGAATGCAAAGCCCGGCAACGCCGCGCGCTCGGGCGTGCCGGCGCGGGGCACGTCGTCGCGCGTCCACAGCAACCCCCTCGACGCCTCGTCCTGGTAGACGGCGCGCACGCCCACGTCGATCGAGTCAGGCGTCTGAATCCAGCCATCCGTGCGGCCTCGGTGCACGAGCGGCTGGAAGAGGAGCCAGTGAGAGCCGGGCACCCGCGTCGAGACGCCCAAGGTGTGCGCAAGGTTGCCGCACAGAGCCGCCTCCAACGGATTCATAGCGGGCGGCTCAGGTCCAGGCGAAAGGTGAACCACGGCGGCAACGCGAGAGTACGGGTCTATGCATAGCGCCGCAAATGACATAGAGGGCAGTGCGAAGTGAATCAGGTAAAAGTGTGAAGCATTCGCACAACTGCCGCCGCCGCCTCGTTCTGGATGTCCTTTGTTGCACCGGTGTTTACGAGCGTATTTATGCTGTGAATAGTGGAAGGGATAATGATGGGGGGTTTTCGTGTCTCCAGCTCCATCCGAAGACGACGAAGTTCGGAGCGAAGGTCCCCGTTTTCTTGCATAAGGCGAATGATGAGCGATTCCTTGTCCTGAGCGCCGGGTGGATCACCGAGGGGGCCGATGGCTGTCATTATCCTCTGGGCGTGCACGAATGAAGAAAATGAGCAAGCAAGCCTATGATTGGGTTAGATTCTTTGGGTTTAACTTTTAACCCCTCGGAGGGTATGCGTTACACCATGTACCATGGTACACTGTACCATGGTACATGTACCATGTGTGTCATGCGGCCGCCTCTCGAGTGGTGAACGTCAGACATGGTACATGTACCATGGTACACTGTACCATGGTACATGTAACGCATACGCCCACAATGGAGTTACACCCACTGGAGTTACATACACCATGGTACTCACGACTCGGGTCATATAACGGCACGCTATATAACGCACACCTCCGGGGAGGCGGGGGGGGGGGGTAGGTTTGTTGTGGTTAACTTTTAACCCTTTGGAGGGTATGCGTTACTTCATGTACCATGGTACACTGTACCATGGTACATGTACCATGTGTGTTATGCGGCCGCCTCTAGAGTGGTGAACGTCAGACATGGTACATGTACCATGGTACACTGTACCGTGGTACATATAACGCACATAGCCAGAGGCGGTAGGTGCTTCAGATGTTTTTTGCTTAGGCTGGCGCAGAGAGTCATATTTTAACACTCTTCAAACTCCTCATGACTGGATCGTGCCTCCTCGAGACTGTGCTCTTGACCAACGAGTTCCGTTCGGTTGATGAACCGATGCACTCTGCCGTCGACCTCTTCACCCACGTGTTCGGGTCAGATCCTATCGTTCCTTGCTATGTACGCGCCGCTTTTGAGGCAGCCAAAGCATCTCATGAGGTTGCTCCCAAGCGCGCCACGTGGCTCGTGCTCGCCGTGCTCCTGCCCCAAATACCAGCCTACATCATGTCAACATCATCCAAGCCAGAAAAGGCGTCTGCTTTCTTTCGGTGGTTGGAGAGCGAGGTTGAGCGCCTCTTCCACGGGGCTTACGGGGAGTTTGATTCGCCATTATGCGAGTTTGTTGTTGCGTCACAAATTTATTACAACTCGCTTCCTTGAAAAAAAACCCCCTGTCTTTCTCTTTTCGCGTGATCACCATGGCCTCGGCGCGTGGCTTTGCTTCTCGCTGGTCTGTGTCTGACCTCTCACGCGCTCGCCTAAAGGTCCCTCGCACTCCCACAGCTGGCTCTTACGTCTCTCCCATGGCGCGTTTTATTTTCTCGCCTTGTCGCTCTCACCCCTCACGAGAGCGTCCTAACCGCGCAGGGCGTGACGTTCAAGATCAGCGAGCATGGCTTGATTTCCGTGCGCGGCGCGCCCAAGGGCCTGAAGAACAGCGCGGCGGCCGTCATGCTCAAGCTCGATCGGCGCGACGAGGCCCTCAACGAGTACAAGAGCATCCTTGAGACGTCCATGAAGCTCGCCTACCCTCACCCCGCGCTCCTGTTTCAGCTTCGGCGCCTGTTTCTCCCCTCCGAGCTCCATGCCACCCTTGCGCCGTACGAAGCCTCGGACGGCGACATGGTGGACGCCAACCGGGCGCTCGCAAAGAAGCCGTCGGCTAAGCGCAAGGCGGAGGCGGAGGAGGAGCACGAGCTCGGCGACGACAGCCTCCCCGACCTGCGGAGCTACCCTTTCGCTATTTCGCTCTTCAAGCTCGCCAAGCTGGCGGGCATAACCGTCACCATCGAGGCGGAGGACATGGACGCGGGCGTAGATGCGCTCAAGTTTTCCAAGGGTGGCGAGTCGGTGCGGTTCGCCTCCGAAGACGAGCGCTACGACCTGGCGGTGGCCGACGTGTACCGCTCCCTGAAGAAGATGGACGGCGTCGCCTCCGTCAAGAAGAAGATGGAGAGCATCGACGGCGAGCTCAAGCGCCTCGGCGCCAAGCGCGCGCGGTGCGAAGCCTCCGTCAAGGAGGCGTGCGCTATCGCCGCCAGCGTCTTTGATCGCATTCGCGAGGTGGAGGCGGAGGAGGAGAAGGCTGTCGCCGACGAGGAAGAGGCGGAGCATGTGGAGGAGGCGGCGGACCCGAGTGCCGACTTCGAGCTCCCCGACGGGGAGACGGCTGAGCCCTTCGTGGACCTCGTCGCCGAGGCAACGCGCCTGTAGCAAGACTTATTTATGCATGTGTGTCACCTGGCTAATCATGTTTCTCGCTCTGCTCTTGCTCTCCGTGCCCGGGGTATTTGCCGCCAGCCGCCGACCACCCCCCATCGTCGCCTGGCGCGGGCTGGACTCGGGCGAAAGCATCGTGCTGGATGTCCCATTTATGTCTTACGGTGAGGAAAACGTGTACGCTCACTCCTTCGCCGCAAACTTTGACAGTTACACGCTCGCCCTCCGGCTCGGCATCGCCGCCGCGCTCGGGGGCGCGCAGGCCAACATCGTCGACTTTTTCGAGATGCCCAATGCGGGGACGCGCGTCGTGCTCAACCTCATGACAGCAAACTCGAGCGCTCGCGAACAGTTTAACAGCCTGTTTTGCGCCACCCGGCTGCGTCCCGGCGCGCCGGCGTGCCCGCGCTTCCTGGCCCAGTTGCGGGCGGAAGGCCTGCCCGTCGCGGGCGCGTACTACCAGAACTTTACAGGCCCGAGCCAGTGGACTCCCGCGCTCGTGCAGGCAAAGAGCGCCGCCCGCGTGGCGACATTTGACGCCGAGGACGTGGGCGAGGTCGTGTGCTTCGACCTCCCAATCGCCAACTTTTCGGCGCGCCGAGACTTTCACGTGCGAGCCGCAGAGCTGGGTTTTGAAACGGCGCTGGGCCTGCCCCCCGGCCGCGCCCGCATTTCGTGGTACGCCGCCCCCGCCGGCTCGGAAGCTGGAACGTGCGTGTGGGTCAACTTCGTCGTCTACACCTCTGGTGTAAGCAGTGACTACGTCGTCCGGGACACGGCCCAGAGCGTGATGAGCCTCTTCAGCGACTGCGAGCCCTCGGCGCCGCCGGGGTGTGCCGCAGACCCAATCCCGATAGCCCCGCTCCGACCGCTCGTCGGCGCCTTGCAGAGCTTTGGACTCAGCATCACGCAAGCGTACTATAATGAAATGCCTGTATAAGTAATTTTGTGGCGAAGAGCTATGATGCGCCCCTCCATTGCCTCCTTTCTTGTCGTTGCGTTGCTCGCGCACACGTGCAGCGCTGGGCAAATGGAGACGTTTTGGAATGCAACATTCGACGACTACGCGTCATCCACCGAGTTTCAAGTGCAAGGCGCCTCCGCCACGGCCCTGGTCGCCGGGAACGGCGACATGCTCTCTTCTCTGCCGATGACGTCCGGCAAGTACCTTTTCAGCGTCCTGGTGAGTGGCACCGGCGTTTCAGCCAGCATATTTTTCGGCCCACGGCCCGGCGGATTCACTGGACCCGGCAAGGCTCTCGCCAGCTTTCCAGCCGGCTCCGCCGCCGCCGTGGACGTTGCGGTGGACGCGACGGCGCACATCGCGTGGGCGAGAACGTACTCAGCTATCGGTCTGGCACCATCAAACTGGACAGGCAACGGAGACCCGGCCAGGGGTACGGGCGGGTCACGCATTCGGCGGTACGGCGCACCGCTGTATTTTGGCGTGCTTTTGACCAATGCGGGCGACTCGGTAGTTTGGAATTCCGGAGAAACACGAGACGTACCGACTGGTTTTGAGTACGTTCAAGGCATCGCCGCTCCGGAGCAATATGTACGAGCGAGCTATACAACCATATGGGACATATCATTCGAAGACTACAACGGTGTGCCCGAGTTCCTTGTATCCAACGACAAGCTCGCAGTCGAATCCCAACGTGATGGTAATGGCAATGTTCTGAGTACTTTTCCTATAACTTCTGGAAAATTAATGTTTAGTGTTCTGATCACCAAGGGAAATGACGTGGCGACGTGCATCTTTTTGCGCTCAATACAATTAATTTTGCCTCTGTTTTGCGCCGCCAATGTGCGGACAGGGGATGCTGTTGATGTGGCAGTGAATGCAGATGCCAAGCTCGCCTGGTATCGAATTAATTCCGGTTCATGGAGACCGTCCGGAGACCCGGCGCTCGCCATCGGCGGCTATGTGTTGGAATCTGTACCAGGTGCATCATACTATTTCGGAGTGCGGCTCCCCACCGAGCGTGATTCTGTGGCGTGGAACACTGTCCGCAACAGTCCAGCCGGTTTCAGGCCAGTGCAAGGTGTTGTAGTGCCTGCCCCACCGCAACCTCCGGTCTTTTCCCCTCCGCCTTCGGAGTCTTCGTTCCCGTCTCCGCCGCCGTCGCCGCCGACGCTCAACACTTCTATCGCCGGGTACCAGCCGGGTAAAAACAGCTGCGCCGCCGACGTGGGCTCCCTCTCGTGGGCCGGTGCAATGTCAAGCAATGAATTCCCAAGCTTCGTTACCGCCATCTTTCTACGGGACGGTGATAACATCAGCAGCCTGCTCCATCAGACATGCATGGCGTGCGTGCAGAGCCAGTGCGACATTCGCAACATGGCTTTTGGCGGGGCTTTAAACCCATATGGTGCCTATTTTGCGACGTCTGAGAGCGACGGTTCCACGATCCAGCACTTCAGCGAGAGCACGGGCGAACACGGGAGTTACATTACGGTCAAAGAGCCTGACCTTCAAAAAAGCATTACGTTTGACTTGTACGCGCTGGGTCTGGTAGCATATGACATGCCGGGGAGCCACCTGGAGCTGTGCTTGATCTTTGGCAATACGTGTCCAAGGCCCCTTTCACCCCCTCCGCTACCGCCGCCTTTGCCGCCGCCTTCTCCACCGCTGCCGCCATCCCCACCGCCTCCGCCGTCTCCACCGCCGCCGCCTTCGCCGAGCCCCGGCCCGCCTCCGCCGCCGCCCCCGTACCCGCCTGCGGTGCAGGTGATCCCCTCTTTCACCGCCAACAATTGCACCTCTGAGATGAAATTTTGTGGTTCGTACTTCAAGGTTGTCAACGGGCCGCTCGCCAATGGTTTCCCGGCCAACTCTTTGTGCGCCGGCTCGCCGGTGTATGCTAAAGGGTGGCCCGTGACGGATGCGTCGTACGTCCTATACTCTTCGACTGTGAACAATAGTACCACGTGGATATTCAACACGCAACAGAAGATGAGCTCGTGCGATACCAACCTGACGCTTGGCCTCTGCCAGATAACGAGCACAAACAACACAGAGCCGGCGCTCTTGGCCGCAACGCCAAGCGGCGTCTCTAATCTATGGACATGTCAGCTGCACTGGCTTTCAACACTATACACGTCAAACGTGCATCCCAAGTTTGCACTGTTCTGGTTCCCTGTGCCGCCTTCGGTGGCTCCGTCGCCGCCTTCACCTCCGCTCCAGCTCTTTTACAAGCCGCCCTCCCCGCCCGTGCCACCTAACCCACCACCAACCCCGCCGCCCTCGCCGCCGTCACCGCCCCCGCCCACCGGGGCGGCATTCGCTTCGCCACCGCCGCCTGAGGCTGTCTGGCCCACAGTGCTCCCTGCCCAAACTATAGGGCTGGACATTGACTATCAGATGTTTGAAACTTATATTATTCAATATGCCGCTGCATTCCGGACGGTGATCGAGGCCCTGCTCGGGTGCGAGGCGGTGGTCACAGACTTTCAAAGCGACGGCGGCAGGACGGTGCTCTATGCCGACTTGATTTCTGCCCTCCCGCTGGACGTTTTCAACTCGAGCTATCTGGCGCTGTATTGCCCTGTCGGCGGGGCGAGCCTGTCTACTGGAGCCCCGGCCTGCCTGGCATTTACCCAAGCATTCCAGGAGGCGGGCATACCCGTCGCAGGCGTGTACTATCAGCGCAACAACGCGACGGGCACAGTGACGACGCAACAAGCAGGGGCTGCAAATGCGAGCAAACTTGGCACATACCAAGCCATTGACACTGGTGAGGTTGTCTGCGTAGACATTTCGTTCGAAGACTTTGCCTTTTATTACGACCAGTATGCGGTGGCATTTCAGCTTGGTATTGAGCTGGCCTTAAATCTGACGAGGGGAAGTGCGGTTGTCTCTGATACACGACCTTCTCTTGCAGATACGACATGTGTGTATTACGACAGCATCCTCCCTTTCACTCTTACTGGCGCGTCTGACTATTCGGTCGTGCAAGATGCATACAACCTTGTGCGCCTCTTTACCTCATGCACATCGTACGGCGCGGAACACGCCGCGTGCTGCTCCGACCCTGGGGCGTGCGCCAACACCAACATTGTGGCGTGCGTTTTCGGTTGCCCTGCACGGGTGTCCGCCCCTCCGCCGCTCAAACCGCTCGTCGCCTCGCTCCAGCTGTTTGGCCTTCCTGTCCAGAATGCGTACTATAACCAAGAATTCAGCCAGCCGCCCCCGCCATTCCCGCCGACTTTCAAGCCTTTTGAGCCTTAAAGCACGAGGCGCTCAACAAATCGACGAGGCGTCCCGAACGGTTTTCTAAATAGCCTGGCCCAGTAGACGATGAGCGCCACAGTCAGGCCTAGGCCGACGGCGCCCCCGACCGTGGCGCCGACAATGAGGCCGACGTTGAGCTTGTCGCTGGTGGCCGGCGCTCCTTGCACTGGAGGTGGCGCAGGAGGAGCAGAAGGAGGCGACGGCTCCGGCGGCGGAGGCGACGGCTCCGGCGGCGGAGGCGCTGGCGGTTCCGGCGCCGGAGGCGCTGGCGGCTCCGGCGGCGGGGGCGACGGCGACGGCGGGGGAGACGGGGGCGACGGCGTCGGCGGCGGAGACGGAGGCGGCGACGGCGACGGAGACGGGGGCGACGGCGACGGTGGCGGACTCGGAGGCGACGGCGGCGGCCGCGGCGGCGGAGGCTTTGGCGGCGGGAGGGGCGGCGGAGGCTTTGGCGGCGGGCTCGAGATGGCCGTGTTTGCCTGAGGCGCCAGAAAGCCCATTGTGCACGCGGAGTGAGAAAGGTCCCAGTTGGTCTGTATGAGGTGCATGTCGCCGTTCACGATGAGGTTGTAATCCAAAGAGCTCCCCTGCACCACATTGTTGCCGAAGTTCCATTTGCAGACATCTTCGTTTTCGTCGCCGTTGATTATGTTTCGCCAGGCCGCCGGGTCGTCGTATGGGTCGGTGACGGTTTCGACAAGCTCATGCACCAAGATGCTGGCGTGCGTCAGGAGGGCTCTTGAGTTTGTGTTGGGCGGAAATGCTTTTCGGCATCCACCGCCTGGCCCATTGAATCCTCTGCCTGCTATGTTGACTTGGAACTTTCCGGCGGAGCCGTATCTCCACGGCAGGTGCAGGCCGCACCAGGGGTATAGGTTGCCGGGCGCAACGTTTCCCATGTATACGTCCGTGTTGAAAATGAACGAGTAGATGGCATTCTTGTCGAACGGAAGTCTTCCCGCGTCCATAAGAGCCGATATGCTGAGCGCCGTCACGTGGTCGTTGTTCACCGCCACGCCACGGGCGTCGACCCACGCGGTAAAGTCGGTCCCCTTCCACGCGTCGCCGCCATTTGCGCTCGTCACAAACGTGGGCGGCGCCACGCTGATGTTGGACGTCGGAGGGCGACCGTTCCTGTCCACATACTCAACCACCGTGGACCAGTACGGCGTGGACGATATGCCCGCGTACAGGCGGGTAATGATGTCCACCTCGCTCTGCGGCCACGCGTTGTTGCCGTAGTAAATGACGTAGACGGTGCACGGCTCCGTCATCACCAGGCCACCGACGTAGAACACGGGCGGCTTGGGCGGAGGGGACGGCGGCGGCGGTAGCGCCTTTATCACCCTGACGACGGCCGTCAGGCCTGCTGAAAACAACGCGCTCGCGAGCGCATTGTCCGGGTACACCGCCGGAAGTCGCGCCTCGAGTAAGGCTGGATACGCAGAGGCTGACGCGTCCGCCGAAGAAAACGAGATCGTGTACACCGCCAGGATGCTCGTGCCTGACACGTAGCTCGCCGAAACGCGACTCGCAGAGGGGCACGAGAGAGCTGAGCACACGGCGGAGGCGAGCAGGGTGCCGGTCGACGCCTGCGCGTACTGGAGGAACCCGCTGGGGCCAGACCACCTGATCTGCACAAACACAGGGCCGTACACGTTGAGGGTGAGGAGAGCACGCCTATCGAAATGCACTATCCCGTCAGGCACCGTGCCTTCGAGCCAGTGCGACAGGCACACGAATGCGCTTGCAAGGAGGGCAAACTGAACCCATATGGCCCATGTCATTCATCGTTTCACATTTCGTCTCTTAAGATACTATATGCGCACCTGAAAATGGTGGCGGGTGCTCGGCTCGGCACAGAGGGCACCGGAACGGGCGGGGCGTGAGGCGGTAGCACGGGAGGCACACGCTGTGCGTGCACCCCGGCAGGCGCATCTGCAGGCTCTCGCACTCGAGGCATATGGGGCACTCTTCGCCCTTGGCCGGCTTGAAAAAGGTGAGCGAGCGACCAAACTCCATGTTGCACAAGAGGCACCGCCCGCCGACGGCGTCCATCATCACCGCCGGGTCCTGTCGGCGGCACAGGAGGAAGTTTGGGCAACGCACCGGCAGGCAGGATACCAGGCCGCACCAGCCCGCGAGGGGAAACGGGTCGGAGTCGTCCGCCTCGAGGCACCGGCCCAGCCCGCGGCACGCCAACATGCTCGCCTCTCCCTCCTGGCCATATAAGCAAAGCGCAATGTCTTGCACTCATGGACACGTGGAGCGACACGTTCGAGTCGTGGGGCGACGCGCTGAGCGAGTACCTCTTCCCGTCCCCCGCCGAGACGCTCCGCCGGGCTGGCTCGAGCATACGCTCGGCGGTGAGCAAGCTGGAGCGGGAGCGAAAGAAACTCGACGTGCAAGAGGCACAGTTGATGGCCAACGCCAAGAGGCAGGAGTCGACGGCGACGTGCTTCGCCGACCTGCGCCCCGGCCTGCTCGCGGTGGCCAAGGCGAGGCGCTCCAAGGCGCGAGTGGACAAGATGACGCTCAAGATGCGAGGCTTGCAACAGCAGCTCATCGAGACGGAGGTGAACGCCACGACGACGGAGGTGATGCAGGCGGTGACGGGCGCCCTGACGCAGGCCAACGCCATAACGGGCGGCGCGCAGGTCATCCAGAAGACGGTGATGAACTACGAGCGCCAGAAGGCGCTCCTGCAGATGGCGCAGGAGAGCTTTGCGGAGGATGACGAGGAGGAGGAGGAGGAGCTGGCCGACGACATGCTCGCCCGCATCGCACAGGAGGCCAACCTGCGCCTCTCCTTCGCGCTCCCCGCGGTTCCCCCGGCGCCGACCCAAGCGCTCGCGCCGGTGGCGGTGAGCGAGGAAGACGAGCTGTTCGCGCGCCTGGAGCGCCTCCGGAGGTAGCGCCGGCGCCGCTAGAGCTTCGCCACCTTAACCGCCACCACCTTGACGAGCTTCTTGTCTAGCAAGGCGCGCTCCTCGGCCACCCGCGCCGCCAGGCCAGGGCACGCGTGCGACTCGAGCTGCACGCACGCGGCGCAGACGCGCGCGGAGCACCGCGAGCAGGTGAGCACCTTGGCTTTGTGTGGGCACGGCATGCTTGTGAGTGACGCCTCGCGCGAAACGTATATACGACACACGCGTGCGGGAGCGTCGAAAGACGCGAGAGAATACTTGCTCTGCACAGGAGCAGGCGTCAGATGCCCGTCGCCAAGCCCGTGTGGGAGAGGCGCCGGCCCAAGAATGCAAAGCACCACACCATGACGCCTGCTGAAAAGAGGATGGCGGCCGCAATAGCGAAACGGAACGGCACCAAAGTGGGCCTGGCAGATAGGCTGGCGGCTATGAAGTCGTCGTCGTAACGCCGCAGTATGTAATAGAATGGGCGTCAGCCTGCTTTCGCACGCCTGTTGTGCCATGGAAGACCTCATGACGCACGAGCGCCTCGGCTCCTTGGGCTACACCGTCTCGTACGTCATGCTCGTCCATGGCCCCGGACGCACCGAGGCGGACACGTTGACCTTTCCCCTCCACGACTTTGAAGGAAGCAGCCTCTCCAGCCTGACCGAGAGAATGCCCGCCGACTTCCTGCGAACGGACCAGCGGGCGGAGCTGTTGAGCGTTTTTGAAGACGCTTACTCAAAAAGCCAGGCCGACGAGCGCCTCAAGCAGGCGAAGGAGGCCTTCAAGGAGGCGGAGGAGGCCCTTGCGCGTGCAACTCGGGAGCGAGAGCAACTCGAGCAGCGGATGCGTTTGGGCGCCGGGGGTGCTGGGCCACAGCATGGCAAGGTCAGCCTTGGCGAGAGCCCCTCCGCGCTCGTAGACGACGTGCCGAGTACGTTTGGCGGAGGCGCGAGCCGCTTGGGACTTGCGGGCACAGGCAAGGAAGCGCCCTCCGGAAGCGGGGGCGGGCCGGAGGCGCGCGCTGGAGGCGAAGGCTCGAGCGGCGCCACCTTCAAGCGCCCGCGCGAGGGCGACGAGTCTGGCGGAGCGGAGAAGGTGCGCGGCGCCCAGGAGCGCTCACCCTCGGCCGTTGGGCTCACCGCGCCTCAGACGCAAAAGCTCGGCACCCTCTCTTTACAAGAGGTTGCAATCGTTCGAGCAGTCGAAGACCGCATGGTGGAGAACCCAGGCGGCCTCATGCTGGTCGACTGGTTCGAGGTTTTCTCACAGCTGGTTGGCGAGCAGGAGTGCGGCATGCCCCCTGAGGAAGCTGTGCTGTGGTTAAGGAAGTTCTACGAGGACATCACCAAGAAGACGGCGCCGAAGCACTTGATCTCTGCGTAGTGTAGAGAACGAGAGCGTGCTGTACAAACGCTCCGCGTCCGGCCAACCGCACGGCGGGCTGTCCAGCGCTGGCGCGCGATCGCGCGCGCGCGCCTGCGCGAACTCTCCCGTGGCGCGTCAAAGTACTGGCCGTGTTACGCCATGGCGGACGGTCTCACGCTTGCCGAGCTCCTGCGGCTTGGGTTCACCATAGAGGTGACTATCACCAGGCCGTTCTCCGGCTATGCGTCGACGCATACTAGTGCCTTTGCCGCCTTTCCGCACGACGCTTACTTTGCCAACCGGTTTGCTCCTCTCCTGGGCCCGCTTCAAGACGAGTTTCAGCGCGTGAGCGATCTCGAGACTCTGCGCGCTCTCGCGGAGGCTAAGGCTCGCGAGAATGAGGCGATCGCCGCCTATCACAAGGCGCAGAAGGCGGCGGAGAAGGCGACTGAAGAATCGCAGCGCCTCGCTGAGAAACTCGCGCGGCGCGGCTCCGCCGCCTCGCCCTCGCCCGGCGGCGCGCCCCCGCCCGGCGGCGCGCCTCTTACCGGCGGCGCGCCCCTGCCTGGCGCGACGGCTCTCCGCGGCGCTGCGCCTCTGCCAAACCCTATGGCTCGGCCCGCCGCCACTCCCTCGCCCGCCGCCACGCCCTCGCCCGTCGGCGCGCCCTCGCCCGTCGGCGCGCCCTCGCCAGGCGGCGCGCCCCCGCCAAGCGTCGCGCTCCCGCCAGGCGGCGCGCCCTCGCCTGGTGCGACGGCCCTGCGCGGCGTCGCGCCTCCGCCCTCCTCTGCGGCTCCGCCCGCCGCCACGCCCTCGCGTGCTGCCGATTCTTCTCCCGCGCATGTGGCGCCGCCCGGCGCGCGCGCGGGTGGGCGCGGGAGAGGGCGAGGGGCCATGATCCCTGGCCGCTATTCGCACGTGCACCAGACTTACGCACGCGGGGACTCAGCGAAAGGCCCCGGGGGCTCTGAAGGCGCGCAGGAGGGAGCGGCTGGCACCCACAAGCGCTTAGCCTCCGAGGCCCTCGGCGAAGGCGCCTTACGCAAGGCGCGTTGCTCTCACGCGCGTGTGACATTTTGTCTGACTTCCTTGCCCTGTCAGGAGGCCAAGCTTGCGAAAGACACGATTCGGGAGTCGATCGAGGCTGTGGTGGACGGCGCCGCGCACTGGCGCGGGTGCGTCCTGGAAGTGGACTGGGAGAGCGTCGTGCGCGCGTTCGTGAGCGACGGCGACTTTACGGAGAGCGAGGTCCTTGATCTCGTTCCATCCGTAAAGGATCTGTACGAGTCGGCAGCGCGCAAGGCGGCGCCGCGGGGCGTCAGCGGAGACTGATGGCATTCACTGCATAGCATTCACTGTACCCCAGTGCTCCTTTGTAAGACTCTCGTACGCTTTCTGAGGAGAGCTCGCGCCTAGCGCCTTGGCGGCGTACTTTCGCGTGCGCTCGTCTCGCCCGTCTCCGGAGCGCCGCAGGAGCCAGACGAGGGACGCCGCGATGCTGTAGCCCGCGACGGGCGCAGGATAGTCGTAGGCCAGCGCGATAACCTCGACGCCGTCCGGCGCGTCGTTGCTCATCTGCCACACGCACCCAGGCGGGATGAGCGCCACGCCCCCCGCTTGCACGTCAAAACGCGTCACGTCCAAGTAATCCATGATAGAGAGCTCCCTGTTCTGGCCAAACTTCAGCACGTTGGCCATGCAGACGCGCGCGGCGAAGAACCGCAGGCGGCCGAGCTTGACGATGATGAGCGAGCCGCGCAGGCTGGGCTCGAGCTCCACGCTCCAGTTCGAAGGCGCTCGTGAGGCGATCACCCAAAACGACACGTCGGTGCTCGGAGAAAAGGCGGCCGAGACAAGAGCGTCGTTGAGGACAGGCGGGAACACGGGGCCGGTGTACGAGAGGCGGCGAGCGCCGTCGACTGGGCACAGGGTCTCCAGGAATGTGAATTCCTTCTTGGCAAACTTGGGCTTGTTCACGAGCACTGAAACGGTCTCGAGCGTCTTACAAAGCCCAAGCACGCCAGCGAGCCGACGCCACTCAGAGGTGGTGCCAACAACGCCGTCGCTCCAGGCCCAGACGGCGGACGGGAGAGGCACGCCGACGCCTTCGCCGATGATCGAGCGTTCAACCGCCGTCACGAAGTCGTCGCAGGCGAGCTTGGGGGCGAGGCGGCCGAAAGATTCGGGGACGTAGCCCTCCTCCGCGCCTGCAGGGGCGTAGTCCATGAGCAGCTCTTCGTCCGTCGCCACCGCCCGCGTCGTGCGCATGAGGATGCTCTCGCCGTCGCACACCAGCGCCACGTTGGAGGGCACGCCCTGGCGGTGCACGGAGTTGGCGTAGAACAGATTGCACAAGGGCTCGCCGTTTGGCGAGCCGTCCAGGTAGACGACGGCCGAGTCCAAGTCCTTGAACGTGAGAAGGGAAGGCGCGCCCTGCGAGCGCCGGGCGAGGAAGGCTTCGCGAGAGATGCGCTCGGCAAGAAACTCGCCGAGGCTGTGCCCGGCGTTCAGCTCGCGCGTCGCAAACAGGCCCTTGCCTGCCACGGCGCTCTTGTCCACGCGCGTGTCCGCCATGCGAGCCGGAAAACAGGCGGCCTCCTGTGCGCGGGGTGAGGCCTCGGCCGAGGCGGGCCCCGAGCCGCGCGCGCTCCTGGCGTGGGCCAAGGCCTCGCGCGCGCGCGTCATCCCGCACGCCTACCTCCAGGCGCCAGGCGCCTGCAGGCGTACACACGCACCGCCCGTGTGTCGCTATGGAGGGCGGAGAGCCGGAGGACGTTCTAGGGTTGCCCTACTTGGTCACTCTCAAATTCACCGCTCCCGGGAGCACCTCCTCCACGTCGATCTCCGTGCCTTTTGGCGCCGACGAAGCGCGCGCCCTTTACTCTCTCCTTGGCAGCTCGGGCTTTGCCTCGCGCGCCGGCGAGTTGCTCGCTCCGCCTGTCGGCGCGCCTCTCCTGGAGAGCACTGCCGCGCACACCGCCGCGGTGGCGAGCCAGGCGGCGGCTGAAGCCGTCGCGCGCGGGTCGGCGGAGAACGCTCTTCTCTACGCAGACGGGCACAACCGAGGCGCGGATCTGCCTCCCCCCCAGCGAGCCGGCACGCCTCCTCCTCCGCCCGCTTTTCCTCCTCCGCCCGCTCCTTCGCCTGCGCTCGCTCCTCCGCCTGCGCCCGCTCCGGCGCCCGCGCCCGCTCCTTCGCCTGCGCGTGCTCCGGCGCCTGCGCCCGCTCCAGCGCCCGCTCTTGTGCCCGCCGAGGAGGATGAGGAGGAGGGAGAGGAGGAGGACGAGGCGGAGGAGGCACGCCCTGCACGGACGACACGCTCTGGCGGGCGCGGGCCCGGGCGCGGGCGGGGCGCCGGGCGCGGGCGCAGGAGCGGGCGCGGGCGCAAGAGCAGCGTGCCCGCGCGCGCGAAGTCCATCAGCAAGCGCAAATGCACTTCGAGTTCTAGCGAGAGCGAGAGCGAGAGCGACAGCAGCAGCTAGCCAGAGTCTATTCATGCGCAATGTTTTTACTAGAGCGCGTCACCCTCTCGGCGGCGTCGAGTTCCTGCGTCGTGCGGTACTACCTCTCCTCGAAACACTCGCCAGTCAAGCGAAGAAAGCACAGCTCTCTCAACACGTGACAGTTCACCTGCTGAAAATGGTTTGTAGTCGGGATAGAGGGTGTTGAATAAAGTCTCAATTTGCTCTCGCCTAAATTTCAAAATCATATCATTTTTTGAAGCAATCCAAATGCAGGCCAGAAGTTCTTTTACATTGCTTATACTTTCTACAACTTCTATTGTGTGGTTTTTATTTGCTTCCTGAAACCTTTTGTACAGTTTTTCTGCTCGCATTTCCATCTGGACAAAATGAAATAGAGTGTCAGGTGGTTCAATGAAACCGTGCTCTACTGCAACATCTGATATGTTTCTCAAACACCAGTCAAGAGGTATTGCAGCAAAAAGAGGTTCCAACTCACTCTCACCAGAGACACCAAAAATACTCATAATACAAAGAAATATGCTCACACTAAATACATTCGCACGCACGCTGTTCCGCGGTGGCTTGAAACCTTGCTAGTATAGTCTGATTGCGGATGGAAAAAGGGCATGAACAAACGCACGCGCGCGCCCTCGCGGCACGCGTTTGACCAGGTCACCGCCAGCCATCGGACTCGCCTTCCATGCGTCTGGTAGTGCAGAGGAATAGTGATTACATTTGCATAGCGGTCAATCAGAGGGGATGAGTTCTACACAGAAGTCGCTCATTTCCTTGACGAGATTTTCGTAGTTTGTCACTTCCTCCGCGTGCAGGTCGACTATGTCAAAGCAGCAAATCTTCCGCGTCTGGCCAGGCGCAATCCAGTGGCAACATTCAGTCCGGTCCTTATACGAGAGCAAGCGCTCGCGTGTATGAATGCGCAAGAAAAGCGGGGTGTTGTTGATGACCTCTGCGTCGCAGTGCAGATCGCCCAGCACGGGCGCGAAAAAGACACCTACGTTCGAAACCTCTAAGGAGTCGAAGGAGATGGTGTGGCTGCTGCCGCGTCCGGCGCTCACGCCGGCGGCTGTCAGCGCGATCTGCGTGCGTGGGTAGTCGTAAGGGAATCTGGCGAGATACTTGGGCGGGTAGACCAGGCTGAAGGACTTTGCCGGCGTGAAGGCTGGCGTGGCCGCAACATGCTGCACAGCCGGTTCGTGCGCGGCGCCCACGAGCGCCAGCGGCGCGGCGTGCTCGGCGCCCACGAGCGCCAGCGGCGCGGCGTGCGCAACGCCCACGAGCGCCAGCGGCGCGGCGTGCGCGGCGCCCACGAGCGCCAGCGGCGTGGCGTGCTCGGCGCCCACAAGCGCCCGACGCTTTCTGCGGCTGTGCTGCAGCCCGCACGCGTTGCACAGCGGGCCGTCGGGTCCCTTGCGCCACAAGGGCGTGGCCGTGGTAGAGCAGCTCGAGCAGTGCATGGCCTGGGAGGCGAGGGGGCGGTGAGCAAGTGCAAAGGAACATTTTCCAACCTCCACCCAGCTGGCGGCATGCAGCCCGTGCGACCGCGCCTGCTAGCCGCTAGAGACGCGCAGGGGGCGCGCAGGAAGCCGGCGCGCGCGCCCGCGCCAGGGCGAGCGAGCGGCCACAGGCGCACGCCACACGGCGCCACACGGCGCCACACGGCGCCCTCGCAACAGCTGAAACACGCGCACCGCGCAAGGGACGCACCGCAAGACAGGCGCAGGAGAGATGGAGCGGGGGCGTGCGGGGCCGCGCGGCGCCGCGCTGGAACGACACATGGTACATGTACCATGGTACATGATGTAACGCGCACCGGAAAAGCGGTGTTACATACGCGAGTGACCCGGGTCGTGGTACCATGGTACAGTGTACCATGGTACATGTACCATGTCTGACCTGCACTCCAAAGTGACGGTGGCACGACACATGGTACATGTACCATGGTACACTGTACCATGGTACATGGTGTAACGCACACTTGCAAAGTGGTGGAAATATGTACACGTACCCTGTCTTTCGTACACCCTTTAGACGCTCAGAGTTGCGCTGGCCTGGCGTACTTGTTTGCGCCCATGGCTCACGATTCCGGATCACCTCCGTTCCAACTTCTCACGGCGGGTGACAGCTTTGACCGCACGCACGGCCCAAAGGTCCGCCTCGCCGGCCGACGCGCCGACGGCCGCTCAGTTGCCGTAGAGCTTCGCGGCGTGTTTCCGTTCCTCCTCGTCAAGCTGGTGGGCGGCCTCCTGACGAGCGACGGCGCACCGAACGAAGCCGCCGTCCGCCACCTCAAGCACGACCTTGACGCCTACTTGAACCGCCGCCTGAAGCCCGAGGACAAGTTCGGAACCGAGCGCGTCTTTAACAAGAAAGTCCTGTTTGAGCTGGTGCGCTCGGCGGACTGCGTGCTGGCTTTTGACTATTACGGCTACTCTGAGCGCAAGCACTACTACGTCAAGCTGACGTTCAGCTCGCAAGCGGCGCGAGACGCGGCTCGCTCGGCGCTCCACGCTCCGGCGGGAGGCCGGCACGGTGGCCAGTGGCGGAGGCCGCCGCTCTCGCCGCACCTCCTCAAGCTCCTCTTCCCCGGCCGTGACCGGGACGTGGACGCCGCCTTTGACGAAAAAGCGGCTCGCGTGACGCGCGCCGGCATGGAGCTGGTGCTCGCGGAGGCGAACATTTCGCTCCACGACCAGGTCATGGATGAGCTCAACCTCAAGCCGGGCGGCTGGTGCGCCATCGACACCACCTTCGCCGTTCCGTCGAGCGTAAAGCTCGGCGTTGACTGTATGTACCAGGTCTCGTCAGACCAGCCCAGCAAGGGGCTCGCCCCCGCCGACGTCAGCCGGGCGGCGCCCGTGCGCGTCCTGGCGTGGGACCTGGAGGTGTGGTGTCAGCCGCTCGGCGACGGCGCCATGCGCTTCTTCGACGGCGACGACCCTGGCGCGCGCCTCCTGTGCGTGAGCGCCGTGAGCTTCGGGTACGGCGCTCCTGCGCTCTGCTCCGTCGTCTTCAGCCTGGGCAACGGCGCCACCTCCCACGGCGCGCCGTTGTCGGTCACGCAGGAGACGGCGACCGATGGCTCGCCCGTGGAGGTCCGGTGGTTCGGCGCCGACGAGCGTGCCCTCCTGCGCGCATTCTTCGAGCACGTGCGCGCCGCGGACCCGGACGTGCTCACCGGCTGGAACACGCTCTCGTTCGACTGGCCCTGGTTGTGCAAGCGCGCCGCGGCGCTCGACATGGCGGCGGAGATGAGCCGCGCGGCGCGGTGGGGCAAAGTCGTCTTCGACCCCTCCGACAAGGCGCGCCAGGTGGTCACCGTGCCCGGGCGCGAGGTGCACGATATGATGGCCTGGACCAAAAAGAACCGCCAGTTGCGCGAGTACTCGCTCCAGCACGTCGCCACCGAGTACGGCCTTGACGGCAAGGATGACGTGTCGTACGACCAGATCGCCGGGCTCTCGGAGACGCACGAGGGGCGCGTCAAGCTCGCCATCTACTGCGAGCTCGACTCGCGGCTCGTGTGCCAGCTCATGCAGAAGCCACAGCTCGACCCGCTGGGCAAGGCGCTCGCCATCGCCGCCATCACGGGCGTCCAGCCGGAGCACATCCTGCACCGCGGCTCTATGCACACCCTGCGCCTCGCCATGTTGCGCGCCTCGCACGCCTCGGGGTTCGTGCTCAGCTGTCCAGCGCGCACCCCCGCCGCAGAGGGCGAGGGCGAGGGCGCGGCGCTCCTCGGAGACGCCGAGGAGGAGGACGAGTCCAGGTACAATGGCGGCAAAGTGCTGACGCCCAAGACTGGCTTCTACCGCGACCCGGTGGTGACGCTCGACTTTGGCTCGCTCTACCCGTCCTGCATGTGTGAGCTCAACATATGCGCCTCCACCCGCCTGAGCCGGGCCGTCGCGCGCTTCGCGGGCCTGGCGTACACTCAGCCCCCGGCGCCGGACCTGACGGGGACGTGGTGGCGCGGGCCGGACAAGGTGGCGCGCGTGCACGAAAAGGCTGACGACGACATCAGCGTCTACCTGCTGGACACCAAGCGCACGGTGGTGGCTCGCTACACAGACGAGCTCAACGAGTCCATCACCCTGCCGGACGGCGCCGCGTGGACGCTCGAGGACGGGGGCTACGCCCTGCGCGTCGGCCCCGACGAGGTCTGGCGCCGAGCCGACAAGGACGTGCTCGTCATGGTCGAAACGGGCGTTCGGGAGGGCGTCATTCCTATGCTGGAGCGCACGCTGAAGCAGGACCGAAAAGCTGCCAAGAAGAAGATGGCGGCGGCGGAGGCGGCAAAGGACAAGGCGGCGGAGGTGTTCCTGAACAACCTGCAAAACGGCATCAAGGTGCTCATGAATGCCGTGCGTGCCGTCCCTTACGTTGCTTGCCTTTGCCCTGACGCCGCCCAGCTCTACGGCGGCCTCGGCACGGGCAGGGGCGGCATCTTTCCAGAGTCGAGCCCGCTCGCGTCCGCCATCACGGCGCGCGGGCGCTCGCTCATCGTCATGGTGAAAAAGACGCTGGAGCGACAGTTCTGGCTCACGCCAGGCGGCGAGCTCGGCGGGTTCGGGGCGGAGCCCGCCCCTGGCGGCGCCGAGGCGCTTGTGGTCCTGTACGGAGGTGCGCGCGGGCGCCGTTCCGTCTGTGTATGCGTGACTTACCGCCGCATGAAGACACCGACAGCGTGATGATTCACTTTCCTCGGTGCACGCTCCAGCAGGCGGCGAGCCACGGCGAGCGCCTGAGCTCTTTTTTCGACGCTGAGATGTTGAGCCACCCCCAATCTCTGGCGTTCGAAAAGGTTCTTTTTCCTACGGCATTCTACAAAAAAAAAATGTATGCCGCGCTCAAGTATGAGGGAGACTACTCCGAGGGCGCCTCCGGCAAGATCTTCGCCCGCGGCCTCTCCGCCGTTCGGCGAGACAACGCGAAGCTGGTGCAGAAGACGGTCCTTGACGTCATGGACTTGCTTTTCAAGAAAGGAGCGACGCGAGACGAAACAGCCGCCTTTGCCGGCGCCGCGTTCGCCGCCGTGCACAACAGCGCCGTGCTCGTCCACGCCGGCGCCGAGCGCGACTTTCCGGGCCGCTTGCCCTTCGAGGCGTTTGTGCAGTCCGCCGGCATCAGCAAGGAGCTGGCCGAGTACGACGGCGACAACTCGGCGACGGCGGTGGCGCGCCAGATGCTGGCCGCCAACCCGCAGTGCGGCATCGGAAAGAACAGTCGCGTCACGTTTGTCGTCACGGCGGCGCCGAAAGGCTCGAAGCGGTGTCACCAGGCGCTCCTTCCTTCCGTCTGCCTGGCGGAGACGGCCCCGCTGGATGCCGGCTTCTATACCGGGGCTCTTCTGAAGAAACTCGCGCCTATGATGTCAGTGCTCTACATGCAGGAAGAGGCGGCGTCGCGGCGCACGCGAACCCTCGACGGCTCCGTGGTGGCCCGCGAGCCGGACACGGCGGCGGCGCGGGCGCGGCTCCTGGGCGAGGCGCACGCCGAGCGCGCCATCCTGGCCGCGGCGTCCAAAGCGCAAAAGCTCGTCTACGCGCCCAAGGAGCTTCGGCCTTCGGCCGACGAGCCGCCGAGGCCAGCGGCCAAGCGCAAGGCGGCGCCGGCCAAGGACCCGCGCCAGAAGGGCATTGCCGGCTTTGGGGTGCTCGGTCTTAAAATGAACGAGTAGTACTCAGTCCACGACGCGGGTGGGCTCGCCCGCCTCAGGTGACTCGATGAGCTCATTGTACACAATGACTGGCGGGTCTTCATATAAGACGCGTGGGGCTCCCCTACAGCACCGTGGTATCCACCGCTTGAGCCATCCCTCCGTACGCCTGAGAACGGGCGGGCGCACCAGGTGGCCATAGTCAAAGCATTCGTCGAGCATACGCACTCTTCACGCCGCGAAGAAATACACGATGATTCAGACGCAAAAGCGAGTGTCTGACGCGGAGCTCCTGTGGCGCATAGAGGCGGCGGCGTGCGCACTCAACCCGGCCAAGCCTCGCGGCGCCCGAAACGAGGCCAAGCGCGAGTACGACCGCGCTAAAAACGCGCTCCGCGAGCTGAGCGGACGGGCGTGGGGGCCTGTGCCGCCGGAACTCCCGCCGTGCGACCCGCAGGCGACTGGGCTCGAGTGGGTGTTACAGTGACCCGTCTGGCGAGAGGCGTTTGTCGAGGGCGCGCACCGCCAAAGACGCCGCGCGCTCCCGTTTGAGGGTACGGGGCCGGGGGCCGCGCATGGGCCCGGGGCAAAAAAAACACCTCTTGCCCCTGTTGTCCCCTCTCCGCACAAGCATGCGCGCGGAAACGGAGAAACGCGACGTCGACTCCACCATGGCCGCGCGAGTCGCGGCGCTCGACGCTCTTTTGGGAGCACCGGGCTTTGACATGGAGAAGCTCGCGCTGGGTGACATGCCCGCCAGCGCGCCCTGCCCGTCCGAGGTGTTCGAGACGTGCCGCGCGCGAGCGGCCGCTCTCGCCAGCAGAGCATGGGAGCGGCGCGAGGCGTACGTGGCGCCCATGAACATGCTCGGCCTGCCTGCTTCGGCGCCCTACTCCGCCCTCGCCGCAGGCTGGAAGATCGCTGACAAGGGCCTCGTCCTCGACTCTATTATGTTCATACCCGACAAGATGGACCGCGCCCTGTGCAAAGTCTTCTTCAACCTCATGGAGACGCGGGGCTTTGTCGAGGAGTGCGCGCGGGACGCCAAGAGCCTCGACCATGCTCGTGACGGAGGGTGGACCAAGCTCGCCGAGTCAGCCGTCATGGGAGACTTGTGCTCGGTGGCGCTCCTGCTCGTGTGCGGCGCCGACCCCAGGGCGAGTGGCGCCGTGGGCGAGAAGACGCCCGTCGAGCACGCCTTGCGCGCGTGCGACAAGGCGTGCCGGTGCTTCAGCATTGGGTGCAGGCACGAGAGCGTGATCACCATGCTCAACGCGAAGGCGGCGGAGGCGGGCGCGGGCGCGCCGCGCCAGTGAGCCAAGGGCAGTCGCACTCTATTTTGTTACAGTATAAGAATAAACCTAGAACCCAAGCCGCGCCACCGCCACCTCGGCGGCGACAAAGCCGCGAATGCAGTTGCCGGAGAGGAGGTGGTTCCCAGACACCGTGCGCACGGTGATGTTTCCCTCTCGGCCGACCGCCATGACGGGCGCCCATGTTCCGACGAGCGAGAGCATAGAGGGCTCAAAGTTTGGCTCGACGCGGAGGCTCGCCTCGTCGTCCACGACGAGCACGTAGCCGCCCACGTGCGGCTCCGGGTTGGGGCTGGCATTCTCGCCCAGGGTCAGCACGTCGCGCGCGCGCACGGTTGACGCCACCGCCTCCCACTGAAGCGTAGTTGCGCGGTCGGTGGCCCAGTTGATGCCGGAGCAGATGGACACCTCGCACGCCTCGACGGAGACGACGGCGAACGTCTTGGCCGCCATGTTCGCGCGGCTGATGCCCTCCACAAAGTTGGCGTCGACGAGGACGTCCTGGTCGACCAGGGTCACCGCGTCCCCGCACCGCACGTCTCCGTAGTTGACGGGCGGGGCGTCGGCGCCATGCTTGCCGCGCCACGCGTTGTGCAGGTGCGCGCGCAGGACGGAGGAGATATACGGCTCCTCGCCCGGCTTGGGCGGCTCCTCCCGGAAGAGCCAGGGCTCGTCGGGGTCGAGGCACCCGGCGCCGGGCACGCTGGACGCCGCGAAAGCCTCCGCCGCCACCGCGAGCGCTGCCGCGCGCTCCGCACTCGGGACGCAAGAGAGGAGCGAGGCGATGCGGGCGGCGCGAATGACGAGCTCGGACTTGTTCTTGTTGGAGGAGTCGTTGGACGCGTACCGGTCCGGGTTGAGCTCACACATCCACGACTCGCACTCGGAGGACGGCGAGAGGCAGAAGCCGCACATCTTGAGCCCGCACACGGTGCAGTCCATGTGCATGCAGTAGAGGCCGAGGAAGATGGGTGTGTCGCACTTGTGGCACGTCAGCGGGTCGACCATGAGCGCCACCGTCTCCTCGCCCAGCGTCTTGCGCCCCTTGCGCTTGGCTAAGCAGGTGATGCGCTCCTCGAATGCAGCCTTGTTGGCGTGCGCCTGGACGAGCTCCATGGCCTGCTCGGCGTGCGAGGTGGCGAGCACCGACACGACGTCGACGAGCTTGAAGGCAGCGGCGCACGAAAAGCATGACGCCCCGAAACCGTCTTCAGGCGGGTCGCGGGCACACGACGAGTGCACCGCCTCGGCCAGGCAGGCGGAGCACGCGCGGGCGTCGCACTCCTCGCACGTCAGGCCGCGCGCGTTGCACTCGTCGCAGTTCTTGCACGCCTTGGCGGACGGAACGAGCGACAGGACCTCCTTCGCCAGGAGGTGCTGCGCACGCGCCTTTTCGAGCGCCGCCTTGGCGCTCTCGTCCCGCACGGCCAGGGCGCGGAGCTCGTCGAATGTCGAGACCGACGGGTTAGGCTCTTGCATGACCCGCTCCATCGCCGTGCGAACGGCGGCGGCGGTGCTCTCGCAGTCGCTGACGCGCTCAGAGACGACGTCGTCCAGGCGCTCGGCAAGCTGCACCACCGCCTCCACGCGCTTCTGGAGGTCGTCGTCATCAACGCGCACGCGGTGCTTGCTCATGGCATGCTCCATGAGTATCACCCGCGCGTCCACTGCGTTGAGGCGCTCGACGTTGCGCCGTCCCCCCAGGTTGAGCTGGTTGACCAGCTGAATGAGCTCATGCTTCTGCATGTTCAAGTAGGAGGTCATGTCGCGCTGAAACTCGTCCATGAGAGACACCAGGGGCGGGACGACTGTGGGGAGTGGGCCGCGTCATGCGCCGCGCCGGGTGTCGTTACGTTTTGTCCAAAAACGCGCCCGCAATGGAGGAACGTCGCGTGTTCAAGGTGACGCAAGGTGTGTTTTCAGTCGGAGAAGGAGCACCAAGCATGACGCGCGCTCTTCAGGCTTTGGGCTCAAGCTCGATCAGCCGGTGCTCCTGAGAGACCCTGACAACAGGGCGTACGAAGCCACCTCGTTCACCTTCTATCAGCCTGGCACGGCGCCGCACGAGTGCTTCCAGAAAGTGGCGTGGGTCGAGGTCAAGGCGGACGCGCCGCCCGACAACCCGTACGCCGTGAAGAGCGGCGGCGTGCTCACCTTCTGGATTCGCGCAAGCGCCGCAGTGACCTACGCCGGGAAGGACAACGCGTGGTTCATAAGGGACCTGACGGCCCTGGAGCCGAGCTTCATGGACAAGCTCCGGGCGCTCAAGGAGGGGTGCGCGCGGAACCCTAACTGTCGCGCCCCCTCGCCCCCTCACCTCCCCGCGGCGCCCACGACAGGCGCCTCCCGGCTTTCGCCGACGAAGAGGTTGGAGATGGCGCGGCGCGTGGCCCGGACGCGGACATGGAAGTGGAAGATGTGCACACAGCCAGCGATACCCTGATGGGCTTGTTAGATAGCCAGACGAAAACCCACTCTGGTCTGCTGCTGCAAAGTGACGGGTACGTCTCTTCCTCGAGGCGGCGAGAGCACGTGCCTCACGCGGCTCTTTCAGAGCGGCGGGAGCGGCTCGCGGCGGAGTGAGCGCCGAGGGAGCGCCCGTGATCGGGGGCGGGCGCGGCCAAAAGCGGTCGTTTTCGGAGCAGTTTTTGGCCGGTTTGGGAGCACCAGGCTCTGCAGAAGCTGCAACCATTCACTCCTCCGAAGAAATGCCGTCGCAGTTACTTCGTTTTCTGGCCTCTACGCGTTCTGATGTCCGTTCTGTCCAAGAGATTCAAGCGGGGTTCCGTCAGGCGGCGGCGGAGGCGGCGGCGGCGGCGGCGGTAGAGGCGGCGGCGGAGGCGGCGGCGGCGGCGGAGGACGCGGATGCGCCGAGGTCTATGGAGCAACCTCGTGAGGAGGCGGAGCCTACGGCGGACTCGGACGGCGGCGAGGAGGCGAGCTTCAAGGACCGCGTACGCCAGGTTATCGCTGGGCATTTCCCCGGCCTCGAGTGCAGGAAGCAGAAGGTTGCTGGGGGAATCCTGGTTGCCTCATCGGGCTCAACGCAATACGACGTCAGCAAGATTACATCCGCCTCCACAGACAAGCAAGCCTACGACGAGGACTGGGCCAAGACCTACGCCGAGCCCGCCCTTTTCGAGGCGCGCTCGCACGCCGCCCTGCTCTCCCGCGGAGCGAGCGATGACGAGCGCTCCACCTACGAGCTCAATGCCAACTCCTGGTGTCGCACGTTGGTCGAAGAAGCAGGTGAGCAGACAATTTTAGACAAGCTGGCCATCAAGCTCACGGGGCTGGCCTACGAGCACACCGATCCGGTCTACAAGACTATGATGATGGACACCTACAAGGCCATGGTCGTGAGCGCCCTCGTCACCCTCCAGTATGCCGCCGCCGCCTCGCTCGCCTCCTTTGGCGACGGCGACTCCGTTACGGCCTCTGAGCTCGTCTTCAGCCATTTAAAGAACCTGGTTACCGAAAAAAAATGGATTGAGCTGGAGGACACGGAGCCGTTTTGCGCCGTGCTCCTCGACCGCGCGCCGTCGGGGCGCGTCGACTGCTCGGAGCTCCCGACGGACAACCTGTTGAAGATGCGCCGCATCGTCGACGCTTGGGCTGACGACGCCGCGAAAGGGGGGCAAGCGGCGGAGCTCGTGCGCGAGTGCGCCGCGCCTATCTCTTTACTTGCCCGCCGCGCCGGCGGCGCGTGCGCGTGGTGCTGTTCTTTGGCGAGCGAATGTGACGCCATCAACGTGAAGCGAGCGGCGTCCACCGGCAAGGCGAGCGACTGGATCTGGACGCCGTACGCGCCTCCGCCCGCCACTGGGCCTGGGGCGGAAGCGGGCGCGCTCATAGCCTTTGCGCGCAAACACTACGGCCTCTCGGTTGACACGCCTTCTCCTGAGGGAGAGTTGCCCCTGCGCCGCCTCATCCGCCTGGCTGAGCGCGACGCCACGGTGCACCTGACGGCGCACCTCTCGGCCCGGCTCCCCGTGCTCGCGCGCACTGGCGTCACCGTCGACGTGCGACAGATTTTGGACGGCGCCGCGGTCTTTGCATCGTGGCGAGGCGAAGCTGGCCCCTCGGACCTCAGCCTGGATGTCTTTATGCGAGCTTACAACGCGCCGTCGGGCGAGTTCGCGGAAGTCACGTGGTACAACGAGAAAGAGACTTCACTCAAGCTGGCATCCACATTCTTTGGCGCTCCCCTCTTTGCCAGCCTCATCACGCACGATTTGTCGACCGAGTTCCGCGTCAAAGTCACCGCTGGTTTTGAAGAAGAGCGCGCAGTTGGCCGCTCCGCGGGTGTCCGGCTCCTGCACAAGAAGGTGAGCGACTCGGTGCACGTCCTCGCCAGCGTCGGCGGCGGCTCCTGCTCGGTGCCGAACCCGTGGGGAAAGGTGGACTTTGCGGGCCTGAACGCGGAGGCGAACAAAGCCGCCCTCCACGAGCTGGACGCCGTCTTTGCTCCGGTGCCCAAGGAGCTGAAGCGCGGCGACCCGCTCCGGTTGCGTGAGCGAGCTGTGGGCAATCTGTGGCACATCTTTCCAGCCGACGACGAGCCGATGCTGGCAAACTGGATCACGCGTGAGATGGCCGGGGGGCGCGTAGTTGCGTCGCGCTGGTCCGGCCAGGAGAACTCGGTGCTCAACGGCAACGTCTACCTGCTCGCCGCCGACCTCGACCGCCTCCGCACCGACACGGGCATTCAGCCCTGGGTCGTGTACCAGCAGGAGGAGGATGCTCTCCTCCTCCCCGCCGGGTGCCCGCGCCAGATGCGCAGCCTGGCCAGCACCACGAGCTTGGAGGTGGACTTTATGGCTCCATCGACGCTCCTCCGCTCACGGCTCCGCTCGTCTTAGGCAGTGTAGTTGTATAACTTTCGTTGTGCACAGGAAGCATGCGTCGGTCACCGACCAACGCATCCGATGTCGAGAAAGCGCTCGACGCCGCGCTTCGAACGTCGCCGCCCGCCGCCGAGGACGCGTGGGAGGAGGTTGAGGAGCGAGCGTTTGAGCTCGCAACCCAGAGGCGCTCGCTCCCGCGGACCAAGGCGCGCGAGGCGTGGCGGCGGGCGGCGGCGGCGCGTCTGGCCCAGAGGCTGTGCCTGGCGCCGCGTCGCGCGCAAGCGGACGCCAGTGATCACGCAAAGGGGCCGCGGCGAGCGCCCCTGTGAGCGCGCGGCTCGCGGAAACGAGAGTAGGTGCAGCGCATATCTAAGCGTTTCGCAGACGACAGCCCGCCACCGTGCCAGAGCGGCGCAGTGGTGTACGCACAAGCCTCGCTCGCCCTGTGCATATGTTTCCGGGCGAGAGCGACGCGCGGGCGCCTCGCGATCGAGCTGGGCTTTTGGAAGCGTTTGCAGACGACGGCCCGCCTGGTGTCTCGCGCTCCCTTCGTGGCACGCGCGCGACTCACGACCCGATTCTCGGTGCGTACGCCGTCGTGGAGCGGGTTTCAGGCCGCCAGCTTTCGGTTGGGAGCGAGCAGCACCCGTCCTTCCATGCGCTCGCACCGCGTAACCCGCCCGCTCGCACCGTGAGCCGCGCGTGGCGGGCGCACGGTGGGCGCGAGTCCGTCGAGCTGGCACGCGGCGCTCGATCCTTCTTCGCCTCTAAGTCGGAAGGTGGGCGGAAGGTGGGCGGAAGCACTGGCAGACACGCTGCAGAACGCCGCCTGGCGTCGTCCACCGGTCTTGTGTATTCACACGACGTCGAGAGGGGAGGGAACGCCCGTGCGAAACAAATAAGTTGTGACGACATGCAACCCGTTGCCGCATGGCGGTTTCACGTGACAAGGTCGCTCCCAACAGCTCCCAACAGCCGTACAGGCGGTCATGCCGGCGTCGGGCACCGTGGTATACCCTTCCTAGCGCGCGGAAGGCGTCAGGAACGCTGCTTGGAAGTGTGCAAAGGAATGTACTATGCCGTGCGGGCGTGCGGGCGTGCGGGCGCCCTTACGGCTGTCGGGCTCTTGCAGCCTCTTCGGCCCAGATCTCCGCGCCAACGCACTTCCTAGAAAAGGGACCTTGGCTTCAGGTTGCTTTCCCCCTCGTGGAGGGCGAGGGCGAGGCGGGGCGGCTTGGTTGCCGAGGACGCGTCGCCCCCTTGAAGCGGCGTCTCCTTCGCCAGCTTACTCGCCGCGTTGCCGTCACGAAAAGCTTCTGGCGGAGTCGAAGCGGCGCGCGTGAGGCTGGTCGCTTGCGCATGCTTTTGTTTCTCAAAAACCCTTGAGGAAGGGACAAGCGCCAACAGCCCAGCGCGCACCTCTGGGGCGTTTCGCGGGTACGGTGGGCTCGCCTGCAGCACCCCCGTTCCTCTCGGCGGGCGGAAGCCCGCCAAGTTTTTCTTGCAAGCAGTCCATAGTGTGTGCAATGAGCCCACACTCGTGTACGTAGCCCATGTCTGTCTCTGACTAAAGTCTCACACAGGGCGAAGACTGTGACATAGAACGGATGATAACGCCGCTGCTAACGCTCGGCGAGCAGGGGCGCGCTACGCGATACAAGGGCGCCATACACAAGGCCCTAGTTGCCAAGCCTCACGCTAGCCACCTCACCGGCCGGGCTGGATGTTTGCCTCCAGCTCGCCACGTGGCCAGGGGTCAGAGTCCAAGCTCTCCAGCACCAGGGCCACTTCAACCTCCTGCGGGGTGCGCCGCAGAGTCAGCCCCGTGCCCGGGCGCCGTGGCGCCGCGCGTTTCGCGCGCCCGCACCGTGTCCGTGAAGAGAGTGCGAGGCTTTATGGGCGACTCGATCGCGGCTTGAGGGACAACCACGGCGGGCACCTGCTTTGTCGCGGACGCCCCCACGGCGTTGCCCGGCTCGGGCGTCTCCGCCGGCGCCGCGAGCGCTAACAAGCGGCCTTGCCAGCCGGTCTTGCGAGGAGGAGCGCCTGGTCGCGCGGGTGAGAGGCTTCCATGGCGCCCCGCACACGGCGACACAACGCTCTCCTCGGCCGGCGGCACGGCGCGCGCCTGGCGTCTTCCTCGGGACGCGCGCTTTCTTCACGCCCACGGGGGTGAGCCACGGATCTGAGGCGTCGGCAGGCGGCGCGAGGCCGGCGCGGAGCGCCGCGCTCATGCTCACGGTAGGCTGGCCCATGGCGACTCGCGACACGGAGCGGAGAGTATTAGCAATCCTTCCGCCCGAACGTGCACATGCTCAGCCGTTACGCGCGCGCGCTTGTGGAGTCGTACCTCTTTGTCCCGCCCCGCCCCCTGCTCGTCTACCCATCCGGGTGCCCCCCCGACCTCCTCACCGCTGACTGTGCGGACCTGTTTCAGAAGACGGGCGTGCCCAGCATTTGCGCCCGGCACCCGGCGCCGCGCCGCACCGTCGTCGCCTCGCACGGCAACAACGAGAACCTCGACCTGGTGGCCAACTGGGCGAGACAGGCGTCGCGCGAGCTCGTGGCTGACGTGTACGTCTGGGAGATGCCTGGCTACTGGGAGGGCGGCGGCCGCGCGTGCGAGCCGGAGGTGGC
>Ga0136644_10000079_pt1 | contig 70449 bp, 92 predicted proteins | sample C_130820_EF_Meta_FD_94780 | JGI IMG/M metagenome (GOLD analysis project Ga0136644, IMG submission 94780) | Freshwater microbial communities from Lake Croche, Canada to study carbon cycling - C_130820_EF_MetaG (v2) (version 2) | ecosystem: Environmental > Aquatic > Freshwater > Lake | place...
GGTCTTTCCCCCCGATGCTGCCCCATAGGTATGACAAAGAATGCGTCAAAGTACCTAATAGGTCGCTTGAGCGACCCATTGCGGCACGGCCTGCATCATCATCATCAAAGGCTAGGACGATTACGGAGGGGTTGAGTCGTCGAAGAATGTCGACTTGTGGGGAGTGGATTCCGGCTCCGTAGCAGCCCAAAACTGTCCAGGATTCTGGATGGTCGTGGAGGGCCATGACGTCTCCGGCTCCCTCTACCAGCACGACTACGGGGCGGGGTGTGATGTGCCCGAAGAACGTTGCTGATGTTCGCGATCCGTACGGATAGCGGTATTTGGGGTTGGCGTCCGGGTCACGGACAACAACGCCATTAATCCGTCCAGCTGCGTCCCGAAGCGGGTAGGTCGGGAAACCTGTGACGGGGTGGGTTCCGCATCTGTAATGGGACGCCACATCTGTGCCGTATCTGGCCGACCAGTAAGGACTGGGTTCGTGGGAGTCGAATAGGTCCAGCCATGATTCCGGATACGTTCGAACAACTGTTTCTCCTTTAAGAGCGTTAATGAGGTCGTCAAGGTTTGGGGCGACGTCTTTACTGTCGACTTGTCCTGCTGCCCCGCACGCGTAACACACCCACACTTTGGATACGACGTTTACCGAAGCCGATGCGTTGGTGTCGTCGTGGACGTGGCATTTGAAAGGGCGTTCAACTCCTCTTCCTGTGTTGAGTGCTTCCTCAAGGGTGTGTGACTTCACGACTTGGGTGTCAACGAGCCGTCAGCCAAAGCCTCTGCCAAAGTCTTGCCGACGGGTTTGGGCAGCTTTGTTTGCTTCGGCGCAGGCTCAGGCTCAGGTTCCAAATCGAGGTCATCCCACGCGTCAGCAGATTCACCATCCCCGATGTACTCGTAATTGACGTACTCCTTGTCGAGGTGTTCTGTTGCGGCAAGAAGCGCTGAACACGCAATTAGTAGTTCTTCAATGTCCTCTTTGAGCATAGAAGTCTCTGCGCCAGTTGAATGTTTCAAAATTTGCAACGAAAATGCGTCTCCATCGTGACCAATGACCACTTTGTTGCTTGTGTAACCCACGTTAATAATGCAATTAATATTCACTCTTATTCCTTTTCTGTCTGCCATTGACTTGGTAGGAAACCGCCTTTGGACAGCCATCCGTCCAAAGCGGCAAGATGTTCAATAAGTTCAATCACGTTGTCGTAATCGATAAGGGAGTGCGTGTCCAGATCGTTTTGGACTTTCTCCAACGCTGTTCTGACGTTGTGTAATGCGACATCAGGGTCCATGGGTTCAGCCTTCGTCTTGGGCAATGTCTTGCTCAATGAGCTCGAATGCCTTATCTCGGTCGATTTCTCCAAACTTCCCGTTGGCCGGGTCGAGGATGACGTGCCATCTACGGCCGGCGTTTCCGTGCCTGTTTTTGGCCAGATTGCACATCAGTACGCGGCGGGATTCCCGACGCATCGTGATCACTACGTCCGCGTCACGACCTAACTGGTCGGATTCAGCCAAATGTTCGGCTCCAGGGGCTTTTTCTGAGTTGGCTCCTGCGCGGTTGATTTGGGCAGCCGAAATGATGGGAATGGAATGGGCAAGGGCTGTTTGCTTCAGTTCCTTGCTAATTCCTGCCGCGGACTGCCAATGCTCGGCATTACGTGACATGGAAGCAGTGGGCTTCATGAGGGTCGCGTAATCGATCACGGTGATGGTTTCTGGGGCGTGACAGGCAGCAATCTCAGTAGCGTCCAAAGGCCCGTAAGAAGGGTCTCTGATGTAGATCGATCCGTTGGTTTGCTGCCATTCGTTGAGACGTTCCATCCGCTCATCGTTGGGGAGTTGATGGAAGTTCGGCACGTCCCTTAGGGCGATGCGATGTAACCGGTCAGCGACTTCTTCTTCGGTCATTTCAAGGCTGAAGAAGTTCACGTTCCAGCCTGCTTCGGCTGCTGCGACAGCCATTTGTTGCAGGATCCACGATTTGCCCACGCTGAGGCGGGCTGCCACGAACCACAGGTTTCCGGGCCTGATGCCGCCCGTGATTTGTTCTAGTGAGTCGTTGTGGTTGAGGCAGACGGGCGCGGGTTGAAAGTCCATGCTCGCGCGCGTGTCGATCTCTGAGAAGGACCGCCCCATTTTGGCTCGTGGGGTGGAGGTGCGGATGACTTCGTTGAGTTCCGCGAGGGCCTTGTGGTAGTCGTCTTCACCAAGGTGCCTGATGGCTGAAAGCATTCCGCTTCGCATGTTTCGGGTCATGGTGTCGATGGACAGTTGTTCGGCCGTCCAGCTGAGATATCCGTCGTCGACTTGCGGCTCATGGGTGTAGGGGAAGGAAGGGAATCTGCTGGTGATCATCTGCGCCGTGGGCGATTTGCCGGCGTGTGTTTGGTAGTCGGTGCAGAAGGTGTGGACTTGCTGCCAGGACGTGAAGTGCCTGTCGGAGATTCCGTGTTTTGAGGGCACATAGGTGCCTGAGTCGATGAGGGCCGAGATGTAGATGGCCTCCGGGGATAGTTCGTTGGGCTGCCGGGAGGCCATGTCGTAGATGTTTGCTGTGCTCATGTGGTCTCCTTGATCCGGCTTATGTGGATCTGCATGCTGTTTCTAAGTGGACCCCCATCCTGTACCTAGACGTATCAGAATGCCTCATTACCGGGTAACGATTCGGGATCGAGGACATAACAAAGCCCCGGGGGGTAACCAGGGGTACTTGTAACGCGTTACGGAACGCTCAATAAACCCAATGAACCCAATAAGCCCAAGTAGACAGGGTTGTTTGGGAGCTTTCTTCAAAGACTTGAGTGGCTTGATTTGCTCGATACTTAGCTGAGCAAAGCGAGGAATCAGGGAGTTCATGTCACGCGTGACGGGACACCCAATAAACCCAATAAACCCAACAAACCCTCTAAAACAGGGGTTGGTTGGGAGGTTTAAAAGATTTGCTCAAGACATAAAAAGAGCTGTTACAAGCTTTTGAAGGAAGGCATACGTTCCCCCTCCCCAGATAGAAGCAATACTAGACCAAAACAGTTGCAGAATGCAACACAAAGTTCACCAAAGACACAATACTAAGACACCGTGATACCACCAGAAACAAACTGCACTTGACAACCCCAGTAGACTTCCGTAGCGAAGGCTGAACAAGCCGGCATGCAAACAACAAGAAACAAACACCACACACCAACATAAAAAACACCCACCCCACCACCAACCACAAACACACCACCCACAAAACACCACGCCAGACAGCCGAGCTACTAACAAACAACCCCCAACACACTCACAAAAACACACCGAAACACCTAATACCAAAAAGATGCAAAATGTGTCACCATGTAGCACATGGACAGATGGGAACAGGCCTACCAGGCCTACCACTCACAAAACCCGCAAGTGTTTACGTACCTCGAGAAGCTCATACGTGAACTAAGAAACGCAGGCGTCACCAAAACCGGTATGAGCCTGTTGTTTGGCCGTCTCAGATGGGACATGGCCCTCTCCACGAACAAGACCGACGATTTCAAAATCAACGAGAACTTGTCGTGCCTGTATGCCCGAGAACTCATCAAAGCCCACCCCGAATGGGAAGGCATGTTTGAACTCAGGGCCCGCCGCACTAAGGAGGCAGCATGAGTATCCACGAAATCCCTGCACCGCCTGTCAATGAGATTCCTCAGGTTCCTGCTATCGACTACTCCCGGGCTGTTGTCCCGTTGGAGTGGTACGAGGACGTCAAGAGTTGGGCGTACATGAAAGGCCGTCAAGACGCTGCTGAAGCGTGGCTGACTTTTGTCAGCGCCCACACGTGTTTCGAGGACGATGAGATGCTTCAGGTCCTTCGTGGATCAGCAAACACCGTCAGTCAGTGCGTGAGCGTGGAGCCGGGGCTGTGAAGCAGTTTCTTGGTCGCTGGAAGAAGGACAAGAAGACTGGCGATCTTGTGTGGCGTTGGAAGCTGCGTAAAGCCAAGCGATACAAGGTTGACTCGTGAGCCGCTGGCCATATCAAAACGGATATACCAGCGGTTACCGTGATGGCGTCATTCTCGGCGGAATCATGGGTTTTCTTGCCGGTGGCGCCATGGTGGCCATCGGTTTGCTGGTTTTCTAGATGACAGAGATCTTGCTGGACGAGAACGACAACAGGGTCTACCCCAGGCTTCATTTGCCGCGGCCTCCCCGGGATAAAGAGGAGTTGTGGTGGGTGGTCAAGCGTTTGTGGGGCGTGGAAATTCCTCGGGTGAAGGTGTGCCCGGATCACGTAGCACCGTTCGACGCGTTTGCTGAGGGCTATTTCGGCAATCAGTCAAACTGGGCTTTGTGGTACGGATCTCGAGGTACAGGTAAGTCACTCATGCTGGCATTGCTGGCGTTGACGAAGGCTGCCGTGTTGGAGATCAACGTGGCTTTGCTGGGTGGCTCAATGGCGCAGTCGCAGAACGTGCAAGAGCACATTGAGAATTTGCTGTTGTTTCCTGCTGCCCCGGTGTATGCGGTGGCGTCTCAGATTCAAACCCAGATCACGTTTACGGGCGGTAACTGGATTAGGCCGTTGCCGGCGTCTCAAAAGACTGTTCGTGGCCCTCACCCGCAGATGACGGCTTTGGATGAGATCGATGAGATGGAACGCAAGGTGTATGACGCTGCCATGGGGCAGGCGATGGCCAAACCCAATGCGCGGGGGATTGTGATCCCGGAAATGGTGGTGGCCTCGTCAACGTGGCAGAACCCCGTGGGGACGTTCCAGTCAGTGCGTGACGAGGCGTTGAGTAAGGGCCTACCTGTACGGACGTGGTGTTTTCGCGAGGTGCTGAAGACCGATGACAATCCTTCGGGCTGGATGGACCCGGCGTTCATTGAACGTAAGAGGGCTTCGGTTCCTGCTGAATTGTTTCGCGTCGAGTATGAGCTGGGTGAGCCCGCTGGCGGGTCGCGCGCGTTCGATCTGGAGAAACTCAATAAGTGCTTTGTTGATATGGACACAGTTGATGAGCGTCATGCCGGTAACGACGACCTGTGGGTATTTGAGGAGCCTCGTAATGATGCCTGGTATGCGGTAGGGGCTGACTGGGCTAAAGAGAAGGACAAGACGGTCATTGTGGTGGCCCGTACGGATGTTAAGCCTCACAGGATTGTGTATTTGAGGCGGGTAAATAAGCGCCCGTGGCCGGAAATGGCTGACATGTTCAATGACGTACTGAATTCATATCAGGCTGTGGCAGCTCATGACGGCACAGGTATCGGCAACGTGGTCAATGACTTGATCGATGAACGTGCCCGCAAAATCCTCATGATTGGGCGTGCTCGAACCCAATTGCTAGTGGAGTACATCTCGGCTGTGGAAAACGGCGAGTACCTGATGCCGTCAAATACGCCTGCATTTGACTCCCACAAGGGGACAACGGTGGAAGAGGTGTATGCCCCTGGCCGGTGGAATTCCCATTTGGCTGACGACGTGGCGGCTTTCGCGATCATGCACAATGCGGCTTCAAAGCAACCTCCTCCTGCGGGTATGGAGGGAGTCAAGAAGTCTCCGATGAGGTTTGTGAAGATCCCGGACGCTTCGGAGGCGTTTTATGACACTTCTATTTCGGGAGAAGTTTCCGTTCAGTCTGAAGGTGACAACCCTTATCTTGTGACGTGATGCCTCAGAACGCCTAGTATTGAGGCATCCTGAATCATCGTGGAGGGGTTTTATGCCAGACGCTGGGCATTCCTACACGCCTACCGGCAGGTCGGTGGTGTTCAACGTTCCGGCGTATGCGGACGTCGCCGATCTTCGGGCGCTGTTTCAGCTTTTTGCTGACACGTCCGCTGGCTTGTATGAGGCCCCCGTGGCGGTGTCAACGGCAAACAGGCCTGCTAGCCCGTTTACAAACCAGTTGATTTTCGACACCACGCTGCACCAGATCTTGTACTGGAGCGGATCGGCGTGGGTTCAGGTGACTGGCTCCTCCGGCGGCGGGGCCTCTTTTGGTGACATGTTTCTATTGATGGGAGCCTGACATGGCGGCGACATACAAGCAGCTTGGCGCTGCTGCAGGTAACGGTACGATTGGCTCGGCTGTGCAGTTGTACGCAGCTTCAGGTACTGCGGGAACCTCCACAGTCATTTCTAGCATTGTGATCTGCAATACGTCAGGCTCTAGCGCCACGTACACGATCGCTATCAACACGGCCACAGCCACGTATGCGGCGGGCAAGTATGTCGTGTATCAGTCCACGATTGCGGGTAACGACACTGTTGCGTTGACCCTTGGTCTGGTGATGGACCCGACCGCCCGCTACCTAAATGTGTCTACAAGCGCATCGACGGTGAACATCAGCGCGTATGGCGTGGAGAATTCGTAATGACGATTTCTCGACTGGTCACTAATAAGACAGGGTTTTTCCCTGGCGGAACTATTGGCTGGGATGTTGCGACGACGGCGTCGGGTGACGGCAATGTGACGTTGACGTGGCCTGCTATTCCGAATGCCACGGGTTACTTGGTTCAGGTTTCGGGCCAGTCTGCAATTGACGTTGGCAACGTGTTGACGTACTCGGTAACTGGCTTGACCGTGGGAAGTTCGTACACGTTCACGGTTGCCGGTTACGACGCTAGCAACACTTTCTCGGGCATTTGCTCACCCAAAACTCAAACAGTTACGGCATTCAACGCTGGTTCGGGTGGCACTCTGACGACGGTCACGAATTACAACGGCACAGGTCAGACGTGGAACGTGCACAAATTTACATCTTCTGGAGCTTTCACTGTTACACGAGCCGTAAGTGCATTCAATTTGCTACTTGTGGGAGCCGGATATAACGGAACAGGTTCTTCCACTTCCTCTCAAGTAATCATGTCCGGCGGCAATGGCGGTTATGTTAATAGCACAACTGCCACGTTGTCGGTGGGTTCAAATACGGTAACTGTTGGTGCCGCTAACGGAAATGCCAGCCTTGTTTCTTCGACATCAAGTGCCAGTGGATCAATTGTTGGTAACGGCGGTGGAGCAACCATTATCGGAAATGGCGCGCAATCAGGTGGAAACGGTTATTTGAGCACTATTACCGGTACTTCAACTTATTACGCCGGTGGCGGTGGCGGTGGCGGTGGCGCAGATGACGGTAACTGCGGATACTCGGGCGCCTCTGGCGGTTCTGGTGGCGGTGGCACTGGAGGGCACGGCTCCGATTTCAATAACAACAATTGCTATTCCAGCGGGTCTGCGGGTACCGCAAACACTGGCGGTGGTGGTGGTGGTGGCGGTAGCGCAGGCGACCGTGGATACAACAGTGGTCATTCCGGTGGTGCTGGCGGTTCGGGCGTTGTCATTATCGCGTACAGGACCGCGTGATGAATCCTGATCTTGATTACGACGATGTCAGTGTCATGACGATGCTGAATCCTTTTGAGGAGTACCTCAGTAGGGCTGACCGTAAGGCACGTCTTGAGGCGTGTAAGGGATGTGAGTTGTTTAAGTCGTTTACTCGTCAGTGTTCTTCGTGTGGGTGTTTCATGCCGGCGAAGACGTGGCTGGCTCGAGCTAAGTGTCCTCAAGGGGTGTGGTGATTGTGGCTATTCAGAAGCTTTCAACAACGTTGAGTACTGGTCCTACGGTGCCTTCGCCTGGTAGTTATGCAGCTATTTCTGGTGGGACGGCTTCTTCGTATACGTCGAGTGGTGTGACATATAACGTCCAGACTTTTACTGCGTCGGGCACGTTGACTGTCGCTAATTCGGGTGTGGTTGATGTGCTGGTTGTCGGCGGCGGCGGTGGCGGCTGGACATATGGCAACTCGTCATACCAAGGCGGCGGTGGCGGTGCTGGCGGAATGTGGGACACCACGCAGTCAGGTGGACAACCGATTTTTCTGGCGGCTGGAAGTTACACGGTTACCGTTGGAGCGGGTGGACCATACGTTCTTGGCTCAGGAACAATAGTGGTAAATAATGGAACGTATTCTGCATTGGGAACTTACACGGTTCCCGGCGGCGGAGGCGGCGGCAATCTTGCTGCCTATGGTCCGGCTCCGGCTGGCGGTTCTGGTGGCGGCACGGGTTCAGGCAATGGTCCCTATTTGAGTGGATCTGCTATTTCTGGCACTTCTATCGGAAATGCCGGTGGTATTGGTGTGACTGCTGCTGGTGGTGGCGGTGGCGGCGCTGGATCTGTCGGCGGCAATGGGTCTTCTACTACTGGTGGCGCTGGTGGTTCCGGTAAAGCGTCTTCGATAACTGGCTCCTCTGTCACTTATGCCGGTGGCGGTGGCGGTTGTGGTTCTGGTGCTGGTGGCGCGGCTGGTTCTGGTGGCGGTAGTGCTGGCGCGGTCGGAAGTGCTGCTTCTAATGCGACTGTGAATACAGGTGGCGGTGGCGGCGCTGCGACTTACAACAATGCTTCTGGCAACGGCGGCTCTGGCATTGTCATCGTTCGCACGATCACTGGCATCAGCGGTGCTGGCCCTGTCGCGTCGGGTGGAACAAGCTCGACGTATGTGGGTAATGGCACGAATGGCGTGAATGGCCGTTCTTATTCGGTGGCGTCGTTTACTGCTTCTGGGACGTTTACGGTTACTGCTCCCGGGTTCTTTGATGTGTGCGTTGTGGGCGGAGCGGGAGCCGGTGGTCAACAGTCCACAGGTGCTGGCGCTGGCGGTGGCGGAGCCGGTGGGATGCTCGACACGACGCAGGCCGGAAACTCGTCGGTGTATTTGGCGACTGGCTCGTACACGGTGATTGTGGGCGCTGGCGGCTCCGGTCAGTCCTCCAATTACAACGGACAGAACGGCCTCAGCAGCCGCATCGGACCTTTTTATGGCGTTGGAGGTGGAGCAGGTGTGGCGAACGGCAACACAACAGGCATGTCTGGCGGCTCTGGTGGTGGTGGAGCGTGGACGCTCGCTGGCGGGACTGGCACAAGCGGACAGGGCAACAACGGCGCTACTGGCGTAAATGTCAGCAGCACCAACTGGGCCGGTGGTGGTGGTGGTGGAGCGAGCGCCGCAGGCGCAGCAGGCACAGGCACGACGGGCGGCGCTGGCGGTGCTGGACTGGCTTCCTACATCACAGGCACAAGCACAACGTATGCCGGTGGCGGTGGAGGCACGGGCTACACCGTCAATGGAGCCGGTGGGACTGGTGGCGGCGGTGCAGCAACTTCCAGCGGATCGGGCACGGCGGGCACGACAAACACGGGCGGCGGTGGCGGTGCTACTGCTGGAACGACCGGCGGTAACGGTGGCTCGGGCGTCGTCATTATCCGCTGGGCAACCTCGTAAACAATCCAACAATCTACCTAAGAAAGGAAACAGTTATGCCATTTCACAACGCGCACGCGGCCAAGGTCAACGAGGACGGGATCGTTGAGCAGGTCATCGTGATCCCTTACTGCAACGACAATGATGATGAGGTCACGGAGTACTGCAACGCTAACGGTATTCCGGGTCGCTGGCTGGATACCTCGTTCTTGGGGTCTCGCCGCGGAAAGTACGCCGGGGTTGGGGATCGTTACGACGCGGAGCTTGACGAGTTCGTCAGCCCCGCTCTTCCTGACGATTTCGTTCCTGCTTCTGCGCCGTCAAAGACGTCAAAGTCGTAACGTGACGGGATTTTGCCATGACAACTATTCAGGCCTTATTTGAAGTAAGCAGCCAAGGTTTCGATATGAACGCGGCATCGTCGGTGGCAACTGTTGCCGCTGGTGTTGTCGCAGTTATTGCTGCTGTGTTTCAAATGGTCAGGTTGGCGTCGGCGAAGTTTACGCGTGAAGTGACTGAGATTGTGCGGGAGGAGATCGCGAAGGCGACTCAACCTATTCAGCCGGGGTACCGCAATGGCGGGGAGTCGTTGGCTGATATTTCGCACAACATTGCTCGGCTCCTTGAGCATGCCGGTTTGGACAAGGAGTAGTTATGCAAGAGCCGGCGTTGATGGACATCACGATTTATCAGGGTGCTTCGTGGGATTTGTTTTTGACGTGGACTGCTGGTGCTGATCCGGGTGTGCCTGTTGATTTGACGGGCTGGATGGCGGAGATGCAGATCCGTGCGTTGGCGGCAAGTCGCACGGTGTTACTGACGTTGACCACCAGTAACGATCGCATTGTTCTTGGTGGTGTTGAGGGGACGATTCTGTTGCAGCTTGATGCTGAGACAACAGAGTCCTTGGAGCAAGGGGTTTTTGTGTACGACCTGGAGTTGAAGGCCGGTAACGGCGGTCAGGTAACACGGCTTCTTGAAGGTTCGGTGACTGTCGATCCGGAGGTTACGCGGTGGCATTAGTCAGTTTTCCGCAGAACAGGCGTTCGCTTGTTGAGGTTGAGCAGGCGTTCGTTATTTCACTATCCAATGTTGGTCCTCAGGGCATTCCAGGTGTGCCCGGGGGTACGGGTCCTACGGGCCCAACGGGGCCTACGGGTCCTGCGTTTTATGCACCAGCTCAAACAGAAACTCCTACTGCACCGCGCGATCCCCAACCCGGTGATCGTTGGATCGTTCCCTAAATAGGAAAGGAAATCTGAGATGTCTAACTCTGTCTCGGACATTAGATATTGGACAGGAACGGCTTGGGTTTCCATAGTCGGTCCGACTGGCGATACCGGGCCTACTGGCCCTCAAGGCGACACTGGCCCTACTGGCGCAACTGGTGACACTGGTCCTCAGGGCGACACAGGTCCCACGGGCGATACTGGCCCGACGGGACCGCAGGGAGATACCGGCCCTACTGGTGATACTGGCCCGCAGGGCGATACAGGTCCCACGGGTGCGACGGGTGCGACTGGTCCTACCGGGCACACGGGTCCGACAGGTGATACCGGCCCGACCGGTCCTACTGGCGACACCGGTCCTCAGGGTCTTCAGGGCATAGGTATGACGGCTCGCGCAGCCGTTGCTACGTACGCCGATCTTCCCTTGCTCGGTAATGACATCGGTGACCTTCGCATCGTCGAGGACGAAGGCGACTGGTATGCGTGGACGGGTTCTGCGTGGACGAACGTTGGCCAGATTGTTGGCCCACAGGGCGACACCGGTCCTCGTGGAGATACAGGCCCCACTGGTGACACCGGCCCGACCGGACCTCAGGGTGACACTGGCCCGACTGGTCCCCAAGGCGATACCGGACCTACGGGTGACACGGGTCCTCAAGGAGACACCGGTCCTACGGGTCCCCAAGGTGACACCGGGCCGACTGGTGACACTGGACCTACAGGAGATACCGGACCGACCGGAGACACAGGACCCACGGGTGATACGGGTCCGACAGGTCATTCCATTGAGGTGTATTCGACGGGGCCGCAGACGCCTCCGATGTCTCCTGCTATTGGCGACGTGTGGATTGTTATTTAGTTCGTTGCTTCTGGGTGAGGAAGTGCAGTGAGCGATATTCGCTTCTGGGACGGGACCGGTTGGGTCAGCCTTATAGGCCCAACCGGTCCTACCGGACCAATTTTTCAGAACGTTGATGCAGGTTCGCCTACCAGTTCCTATGGCGGAGCTCCTGTAATTGATTGCGGAGGAGTTTCAGGCTAATGGCTGTCAAAGTTCAGTTCCGTCGAGGAACATCAGGAGATTGGTCGGGAAGCAATCCGTTGCTTGCCGAAGGCGAAATGGGCCTTGAAACTGACACAGGAAAGTTCAAGGTCGGTAACGGTTCACTGTTGTGGAATGCGTTGCCGTATTCCTCTGGAGTGACTGGTCCTACGGGTGCAACTGGAGCGACTGGGCCCACGGGTCCTACAGGTCCTACGGGAGCTCAAGGAGTTACTGGGCCTACAGGTTCGACTGGGCCCACGGGTCCTACCGGTGCTCAAGGAGTTACCGGTCCTACTGGTCCTACGGGTGATACTGGTCCTTTAGGTAATCAAGGTCCTCGAGGTTTTACTGGACCTACAGGTTCTACTGGTGACACGGGTCCTACGGGTCCGCAAGGCAACGTAGGTCCTACGGGTGCTACGGGCCCTCAAGGAAATCTTGGGCCGCAGGGGTACACAGGTCCGACGGGCGCTCAGGGAGTAACAGGACCTACGGGACCTCAAGGCGTTACTGGCCCGCAAGGAAATCAGGGATACACCGGTCCCACTGGTGATACGGGACCTCAAGGTGCAGCTGGTACGTCGGTCACAATTAAAGGCTCGTACGCAACGTATGCGGCGCTTGTCGCTGCTCATCCCACCGGTAGTCGAGGGGATGCGTACATTATTGATCCTGATTTGTGGGTGTGGGATGGGTCTGCTTGGCAGAACGTAGGCCAGGTTCAAGGTCCTACTGGTCCTACTGGTGCTCAAGGTAATCAGGGCGTGACCGGACCTCAGGGCGCTGTTGGAGCGACTGGCCCTACAGGTGCTGGTGGTTCTCAAGGTCCTACTGGTCCTCAGGGTGTAACGGGCCCCACGGGTCCGACAGGTCCTCAAGGCAGCGCATCGACGGTTACTGGTCCTACTGGTCCTACGGGTGCTGCTTCAACAGTGACAGGCCCTACTGGACCTACTGGGGCAACGGGTTTGACAGGTGCAACTGGTCCGACGGGACCTACTGGTGCGGCATCCACGGTTACTGGTCCTACGGGCCCAACAGGTGCTGCTTCTACCGTAACCGGTCCTACAGGTCCAACAGGTCCTCAAGGAGCAGCTTCAACGGTTACGGGGCCCACTGGTCCTACAGGTGCAGCGTCTACTGTCACCGGTCCTACCGGACCTACCGGTCCTACCGGTCCTCAGGGTGCCGCTAGCACAGTGACTGGCCCTACGGGACCGACTGGTGCTCAGGGCGCTGCATCAACTGTCACGGGACCAACGGGTCCGACTGGCGCAACTGGTGCCGCTAGCACAGTAACTGGACCTACTGGTCCGACAGGTCCTACGGGTGCTACTGGTGCGGCGTCAACGGTGACAGGTCCTACAGGCCCTACCGGTGCCACTGGTGCTACGGGTCCTGCGGGTTCGTCGTCTGTTGATCCGACGGTGACCGTGATGTTGCTGGGCGGAATGTAGTGCGTTTGTGGGGGTTTGCGGGTGTCGCCTTGCTTGTGGTGGCGGCTGTCCGCATTGTTTTTCCGTGCTGCTAGGAGGGGTGTAATGAAGATTGCTGTGTACACGATTGCTAAGAATGAAGAGCAGTTTGTGAGTAGGTGGGCTCAGTCGTGCCAGGACGCTGACTACCGGATCATTTTGGATACCGGTTCAACGGATGGGACGGTCGCTGCAGCTGAGGCTGAGGGTGTGTCTGTTTCTGTGCAGACGTTTAGCCCGTGGCGGTTTGATGTGGCCCGTAACGCCTCGTTGGCGTTGGTGCCTGAAGACGCCGATATTTGTATTGCTTTGGACATGGACGAGGTCATACAACCGGGGTGGCGGGCGCACGTGGAGAAGGCGTTTGCTGAGGGCGCTACCCGTCCTCGCTACCAGTACACGTGGAGTTGGGTCCGGGAGGGCGTTCCGGGGTTGGTGTATGGCGGGGACAAGATGCACGCACGTCATGGCTATTTCTGGCGTCATCCGGTCCATGAGGTTATTACTCCGGCTGGTGTGGAAAAGCAGGTGTGGTGTGGTGCGGAGATTCACCATCATCCTGATCACACGAAGTCGCGTAGCCAGTATTTGCCGCTGTTAGAGATGGCGGTGGAAGAAGACCCTACGGATGACCGCAATACCTATTACTTGGCTCGGGAGTATTTCTATAACCAGCGCATGGACGAAGCCAAGGGTCTGTTTTTGCGGCATTTGGACCTTCCGAAGGCGACATGGAAGCCCGAGCGTGCGGCCTCGATGAGGTGGTTGTTCAAGATCACCAATGACCAGGAGTGGTTGTTGAAGGCGGCTGCGGAGTGCCCTAATCGTCGGGAGGCGTGGGTGGAGTTGGCTCAGGTGGCAATGAAGGCCCAAGAGTGGGAATCGTGTTTGCGTTATGCCACTCGAGCGTTGGCGATTAAAGAGCGTCCCTTGGAGTATTTGTCGGAGGCGTTTGCGTGGGGTGCGGCTCCTCATGATCTGGCTGCGTTGGCGGCATATAAGTGTGGCTATTTTGCTGAGGCTCGACATCAGGGCGTGAAGGCCCTGTGCATGGACCCGTACAACAGCAGGCTCGTGGACAACTTGCGCTGGTACGAAGCGGCCTAAAAGGAGCCTCACTTCTCAGCAGGCACGGTGCTTCACTTGGTACTCTCGTGTATCAGAACGCTTCACGAGAGGGCATCACAATGCTTGATAAGTTCTCACCGCAGTTGCGGCACTTCCTGATCGGTCTGCTGGCGGCGCTTCTTGCTGCCGCATCTCAGCACATTGGTGATCTGAACCTCAATCCTGCCGTGGGCGCCCTTGTGGGTGCAGCAATCGGTTATGGGTTGCTGTGGATCACTCCTCTGACCAAGCAGTACGGAGTGGACTCAAACAAGGCCGATGCCCCTAACCAGGGAGATCAGTCATGAAGGTGTACACCACCGAAAGCACCCCCGCTGACGCACCGGAGCCGGTAGAGGTCGTTGAGCATGCAGCTGAGCACGTGGAAGCAGTTGCCGAAATTCACGAGCACGTTGTTGCTGACTCTGCATCTGACGAGGACGCACCCCTGACGGACAAGGGCGTAGGACAGTTTTTCGACATTGTTGAGGAGATCTGACATGTCTAATTTCCTTGACAAGACCGTTGATCAGGTCATGGCGTTTTCTACCGGCCAAATCACGCATCCCACCCAGTCGTGGCAAGGCATGTGCCAGTCCCATTGCCGGCACGCTTATGGCGTTCCTGCGTGGGCCCCGAGCGCTATTGCCGCGTGGAAGCGCATTCCGAATGAGTTCAAGCACCGCGGGAAGCCAGAAGATGCTCCTCGAGGCGCAATTCTGTATTACTCAGGCGGAAAGTACGGTCACGTGGCGCTGGCAGCAGGCAAGACCACAAAGGACAAGTGCCTGTCGAATGACTACATGCGCCCCACCAAGATCGATTACGCCCCGCGCACATTTCCGCGTTGGGGACTGACGTATCTGGGATGGTCCAATTGGACCCCGTATGGAGTGTTGAAGCTGTCGTGAGCCTTCTTGACGAGATTCGCACTCAACAGGCTGAGCATCGCAAGGGTCCACGTTGCAGTGTGTGTGTACTGCTGTCTGGCATGAGTAAAGAAGATCGAGAGGATCTGGAGAAGGCTTTTGCTGATTCCAGTTTGTACACGTCGGTTATTTCTCGTGCTCTTGCCAAGCGTGATGTGAATTTGAAGGATCACGCGATTTCTCGTCATCGGTCCGGTAGGTGCGCGGGCTGATGGGGGCTTTGGCTGACGACATTGTTGAGCAGGCTGATAGTGACCAGTTGCGGGTGGCGCTTGAGCGTACGCAACGCCAGTTGGCTCAGGCGCGTCAGCGCAATGACCGATTGGCTTCTGTCGTGGTGGAGTCTGTTCGTGACGCTGTTTTGGCTCACCCGTTGGACAGGGTTATCAAACCTGCGGCGGACCGCCGTAAGAAGAATGCGGAAACGGCCCTGTGGCATATGACGGACTGGCAGGGAGCCAAGCTCACTCCTTCCTATAACTCTCAGGTCATGCGCGAGCGTGTTCTGCGGTTTGTGGATAAGGCTGAGCGGATCACTGAGATTCAGCGCGCCGATCATCCCGTCAATGATTGTGTGATTGCTTTCGGTGGGGACATGATCGAGGGGCTGTTCAATTTCCCAACGCAGCCGTTTGAGATTGATGCGACGTTGTTTGAGCAGTTCGTGCGGGTATCGAATTTGATGGTGGAAGTTGTCCGCCGTGCTTTGTCTATTTACGACAAGGTTGAGGTCGTGGCTGAGTGGGGTAACCATGGGCGCCTGGGCTCGAAGCGAGACGCGGTTCCCCGTCACGATAACGCGGATCGTATGACGTACGAGTTGGCTCGTCAGGTGTTGATTGCGTCAGGCACAGACCGGCTGGTGTGGCATGACTGCCCGGAAGATATTCAACGCATTGAAATAGGTAACTATCGTGCGCTGCTCATTCATGGCGACGAGATCGGTCGTAACGGGTATGCCAGCGGCAATACCATCGTCAATCACGTCAATCGATGGCGGTCAGGTTCGTACGCGTGGGACTTCCGTGACGTCTACGTCGGGCACTATCACACCCATTACCAGTCCAGTTTGGCTGATGGTTCAGGGGCTGTGTACGGGACGGGGTCAACGGAGAGCGATAACCGGTACGCATCGGTCGGGTTAGCGTCGTCTGCTATTCCGTCTCAAAGGCTCCATTTTGTGGACCCGAAAGGTGGGCGAGTGAGCGCCCAGTACCAGGTGTGGCTTGATGTCTGAGGATGTTGTGGCTACGAGAGCCCAGTCGTATGGGGATGCGCGTCCCAACATGGTGAGGACGGCCAAGTTGTGGTCGGCCTATTTGGGTGTGCCGGTGTCAGCTCATGACGTGGCCATGTGCATGATTTTGGTGAAATGCTCACGGGCGTCGGTCAGCCATCATGCTGATAATTACCTCGATATTCGGGGGTATTCCGTGATTGCTGAGTCTCTTTCCGAGGGCCGGTGAGGTGTGGCTCGGGTCAAGATCGTGGCGGGAGCGATTCAGGTCACGGTCGATGGGATTGAGTACACGCGCCGGCAGGTAACGGCGCTACTGGATCACACGGTTGCTTTGGCGGCGGTTCTTGAGGTGAGTGAAGAGCTCGCAAGTTCTGAATCTTCTGGGACACCGATTGGGTTTACGGCCACGGTGGAAAGGGCTACGGAGTTCGTGGAGCCGTTGTGGTTTGACAATGAGGAATAGGTTTACCGATACCTAGTCTGTGTCTCAGGATGCCTTTTATGGGGCATTGTGAGGCACTACTCTTGTCTTTGAGACGAGGAGGGTTCTGATGGACGAGCTTGTGGAGTGCCTGCGCCGGCTGTTAGCCAGCAACGTGGCGTTCGCCTACAAGGCCAAGGGCTACCACTGGAATGTCATGGGGCCGAATTTTCCCCAGTTTCATGAGTTCTACGGCAACTTGTATGAGGACTTAGACGAAGCCGTGGACCCTATTGCGGAGAACATTCGCAAGTGCGGTGCTTTGGTGGCCCCCACGGTTCAGGAAATCGTTGCGCCCTCAATCGTGGGGTCGTTGGACCCGGGTACCGATCCGATCAAGATGGCTGAGGATGCGCTGGCGGCTAATCAGGCAGTGGTTGATTGCCTGTATGAGGCTTTTGATGCAGCCGAGGACGTCAATCTTGAGGGGTTAATGAATTTCCTTGCGGACCGTATTGATACCCACAGTAAGCATGCCTGGATGCTGTCGTCGATTGTGGGTCGTCAAGTTTAGTAATGTTTCACGTGGAACATTAATGCTGCATCGTGACCATTTCGTTACACATGGTTAGTCGCTTTGAGGCATTGTGAGGCACTACGCTTCCTTTATGGACCGAGAAGTGATCCGGCGCGCATATGCCTGCTCCATCATGCTCGGAATCAGAGCCGGTGGCCATGCCGTGAACGTAAAAATTGATGATTTCAGCGTTGATTACGAAACGGTCTCGTGGCGCTGTTTTGCCGTAGCCAAGGGGCTTCGGGCCGTCATGGCTGACCTTGATATTGCTGCCCCTGTCACTCTTGATGAGCTGGCTGCGTGTGCGCGGGTTGAGGACCGCATGTGCGGTTCAGATCTTGAGGTCATTGAAAGCGATCTTGACGAGATGAAGAAGGCCGTGGGGGAGTCGATTGTGGATGCCCTGGCGGAACTGGTGGATAACCAGCCGTTATTGGAAATGGTTGCGGAGTTCCCCGTGAGCGACTTGATTGAGGAGATTTCATGGGCAGCCTAAGTGACCTGAAGCGTTTCTTGATTTCTAAGGACGACACTGTTCCTGCGTATTTTCCTGCCGGTAAGGCGGCGACGGCTGCTGGTGTGGGTTCTGCTGGGCTTGGCGCTCTTTTGCTGCAGTCATCTAGACGACTTCCTGAGCGCACGGTAGACGCCCGTAATTCAGTACAAGGTGCTTACAACTACCGCAGGGCCGTTTTAGCCAACACCACAGGTAAGAAAGCCACTCAGCGCGCGGCAATCAATGTGACGCAAGCGAAGAACTCTTTGATGCACGCCGACCGTCTTGTGGCCAGTGCACCTCATCGCCAAAAGCTGCTGCGTTCACGCGGGGCTCTTATGGCTTCAGCAGGCGCAGGGCTGGTGGGTTATGGCGCTTATGCCAAGAAGAAGAACCGCCAGGCGGGGTATCAGTCGTGAGTCAGAACACTGCAGACAAGTATTCGTCGGCCGCGGCTGGTTCAGCAGTAGCGGGTGCTGCGGGTGGGTTTGCGTGGCGTAACGCTGCCAAGCGTAAGAATGCGGCTCGTGTGACAGTGGCAGAGCACGCCAATTGGCCGGCTGACCAGCGTTTGTCTGAGGTCAATGCAGCGGCTGCCGCGGGAAAGACACGTGAGATCAGGAATCTGCGATCGGTTGCCTCTCGGCGTGAAACCCTAGCCGCCCGTACGCGCGCGCGACTTGTCCCCAAAGCAACCAAATCCAAGGTAGAGCGCTACACCGAGCCGGGCCGTTCAGGGTTCTATCCCGTGAATCGGCTTCGAGCTATGGACGCGTCTGCTGAAGGAAACAGGATGCAGGCGCGTGCGTTGGAGTTTGGCGTCAAGGCAAATCAGCGTGATTCCAGCAGGCTGGGTGCTCAAGCGGCTCATTCAAAGGCCAAGCATGCGGCAGGGCTTAAAGACGTGGCTCGCAGTAGTCGAATGCTTCGTGCGGGACGAGTAGGGGCTCTCGCTGGTGCTGCAGGTGCTGTGGGGTTTGGTGTAGCCGCGGAGCGTTCCAAAGATCGTAAGAACAAGGCTCCAGTAGTGGAATTGAAGCGGATGCGTCCGAATGTGATTGATATGGACCGGTATCGGTCTGCTCGACCGTCTGCCGATGAACGTGGTTCCACGTTGGTTGATTTTCAGGGGTATCGCAAGCCGCTTTCGGCTAATGCCGGATCTACGTGGCTGAAGAACCACGGGAGGCAGTCGTGAGCATTGATTCATCAAGGCCCGTTGAGTACAACGGGTTTACTGACACGAATGGCGCTGATGATGAGTCGCTGAAGGAAGCCCTCAAGCTCGGCCCGTTTGTAGAGCTGGGTTCCACGGGTCTGCGTCGCGCCTCGGGCTATTTGGATGAGGAGTTCCTGCCTCAGTTGCGTGGCCGTAAGGCTGTGCAGATTTTCAAGGAGATGAGTGACAACGACCCGATGGTCGGTGCGCTTTTGTTCACCATCACCAATTTGATTCGTAACGTGGAATGGAATGTTAAGCCTGGTGGTAAGAGTGCTCAGGACGCTAAGGCTGCGGAGTTTCTTGAGTCGTGCCGCGATGACATGACCAACCCGTGGAGTGATTTCATTACAGAAATCCTCACCATGTTGTCGTTTGGTTGGTCGTGGCACGAGATCGTGTATAAGCGCCGCGGCGGCATGTGGGACCGGGATCCTCGTCGCAGGTCCAAGCACAACGATGACCTCATTGGTTGGCGCAAAATGCCTATCCGCGCGCAGGAGACTTTGCTGCGATGGGTGTTTAATGATTCAGGCGACGTGCAGGCCATGATCCAGTTGGCCCCGCCTATTTACCGCATGACCACGCTTCCCATTGATCGAAGCCTGCTGTTTCGTTACCGCCATTACAAGGGCTCCCCTGAAGGCGTAAGTATGCTGCGTAACGCTTACCGGCCGTGGTACATGAAGAAGCGCCTTGAAGAGTTTGAGGCTGTGGGAGTGGAACGTGATCTTGCTGGCCTTCCGGTAGTGAAGGTTCCTGCGGAGATGCTGCGTGCGAAGGCGGGCACAGAGCAGGCGAAAGCTTTGGATGCGTTTAAGAAGATGGTTAAGAGCGTGCGCCGCGATGAGCAAGAGGGCGTTGTGTTCCCGATGGCGTATGACCAGGACACGAAGCAGCCGCTGTATTCGTTTGAGTTGATGGGTGGCGGTGGTGGCCGCCAGTTCAATACGGACGCGATCATTAAGCGTTATGAGGAGCGCATCCTCATGACGGTCCTTGCTGATTTCATTTTGGTTGGGCATCAGTCAGTTGGCTCCTACAGCCTGCACACGGACAAGACTGGCATCTTCCGTACGTCCTTGAACACGATCGCGAAGTCCATTGCAGACGTACTGAACCGCTACGCAGTTCCTCGCCTGTTTATGGTGAACGGCTGGAAGCCGGAAACGCTGCCTTATTTTGAGCCTACGGACGTGGATTCACCTGATATCGCGCAGTTGGCTGGGTTCATGCAGGCCATGGCCGGCACCGGTGTTACGTGGTTCCCGGATGGTGATTTGGAGAACTTCGTGCGTGAGGCCGCGCGTCTGCCCAAGCTTGATAAGGATCAGGTGGAGATGCGGCGCATGCTGCAGCTGCGGTCGGAAGCAACGGAGTTTGCGACGGCCAATACCGAGTATTTGATGGCCCAGAACAATCAAGCCATGGCTGCCGCTGGCCAAGACCCGATGCAGGCGCAGGGCGCTACGGGCCAGCAACAGGAATCTGGCAAAGACGAGAAGCCGGGGAGGTCGCAGTGACGTACCGCATTCATGAGGCGTCCCGTCGTGCTGGCGTGGGCATGTGCGCTCTGGTGATGGAGGGTGATGAGTTCTCAGCCAATCAGTTGCTTCGCATGTACGTCACGGAGGCATCAGATCATGGGGTAGGGCTTCAAGACGCGCTTGTCATGTTGGCGAAATCAGCATGCGGTATTGCGGTTGGGCTTGCTGCTGACACGAACACAGGCACGGAGTGGTTTCATCGGGTGGGCTTGGGATTGGCGGCACGCTCATGAGTAACGACCGTTTGCATGCTGCTGAGGCGACAGCTATTGGTGCAGGAATGATTGGTGGCGCGTCTGCTGCCAATTACGGCCTTGACCGCATGTTGGAGCGTAAGAAGGTTAAAACGCCTCCTCGCGCCATTCTTCACGAGGCAAAAAGGCTTGTGCGCGGTGGCGGTAAGACTGCTGCGCATCCGCTTCATGTGCCTTATGTGGCGGGCAAGGTGGCTACGACGTCAGTGCGCGCGGTGGGTTTGCCGCTGGCAGCGTACGGGGCGTTCAATTTGGTTTCTCCTGGGGACAGGGTTGCGCGTGTCCGCCTTAAGGATGATGTGGTGAAGCCGACGGTGCGTACGGCTACGGGTTTTGAGCAGGCTAATCGGGCTAAGTCTCGGATCAAGACCAATCGCGAGGCCCGTAAGCGCACTCAGATGGTGAAGTCTGCTTTGACTGATAAGGAATACAACCAGTTACAACATCGCAAGACAACTGGTCGAAACATCTCTCTTGCAGCAGGAACAATGGGGCTAACAGCGTTGAGTTTGCGCGCTCCTGAACTTGCTAGAGCCACGTCAAAGGTCCCTCGCGTTGGTAAGTTGAAGGTTTTGCAGAATCTTGCTCGACGAGAGAAGGGCGCCACACAAGCATCCAATGCGCTGGGTATTGCCGCAATTGGTACGGGAAGCGTCGGGTCATTCAACTATGCCGCGCAGCAGAAGCTTGAGCAGAAGAAGTTTGCCAAGGGACTGCCGAGAGTATTGAAAGTTCCCAACACAAAGAACCTAGATCGGCGGTTGCAGCATTATGCCCAAGTCCCGGCAAATGATTACGCACTTCGTCGTATTGAGTCGGTGCGCAACGGCAGGTCGATTGCGCGAAACATGAGCAGGAAGGGCACTCCGAATATTGAAAGTCTGGAGCCGTTTGATCGCACAAAGTTGACGACAGCCCGACGATTCCGTACACAGTCGCGAAATGCTCTTGCTGGTAAGCCGTATTCGGGTCCAGAGTCTGGGCAGTACAAACGATGGAATCCGGTTGCTAAGGCTCAACTGCCCTTGCCGGGTATGCCAGACAAGCCTTTGCGCGCTTTGCGTACCGGTAAGCGAGTGTGGGTGAGTCCTGTGGGTCGTCAAGAGGTAGTGACTGATCACGGTCCTACCGTTAATGGGTTGCACAAGATCACCCGGCTTCATCCAAAGACAGGTGCGGAGACTGCTTATGTCACTGATCCTAAGAAGCTTGGGGCGTGGGTGAAGTTTGGTAAGTCTGCTGCGTGGGAGCGTGCTGCGGGTAAGAACCCTAAGGGTGGTTTGAACGAGAAGGGCCGGGAGTCGTATCACGCACAGACGGGCGGGACGCTGAAGGCTCCGGTGAAGTCGGGTGACAATCCGCGTCGGGCGTCGTTCTTGGCTCGGATGGGCAATATGCCTGGCCCAGAGTTCAAGCCCAATGGTGAACCGACACGTCTGTTGCTGTCTCTTCGTGCGTGGGGTGCGTCAAGTAAGGACGATGCTCGACGCAAGGCGAAGGCTATTTCTGGGCGTGATGGTGTGGGTAAGGCGTTGACGAGTGAGCAGAAGGCTCGTGCGAAGGCTCGTGCGCGTGCGGCTGGTCGGCCGTATCCGAATGCTTTTGACAACATGGTGGCTGGTGGCGCGCCGTGGCGTAAGGGCGTGCACAAGGCTGATGATCGGTTTTTGAGCAAGTATCGGGAGAGGATTTCTCCTGAGGCCGAAGCCGGATACAAGTATTTGAAGAGAGGCCGTAACCGGGCTACCGGTAATGCTGCACTAAATGCTGCACTTACGCCCATTAATGCTCATGCCGCAGTTAACGGGTTCCGTCACGGTGGCAAGGCGGGTGTTGCGTGGGGCGCAACAGGTGCGGGTTTGACGGCGTTGACGGGCATGGGTGCGGTTACACAGGGACGTAAGGCTGTCCGTTGGGACAAGCGGATGGCCGGTATTGAATCAAAGGCTAAAGAGCGCGCTGCTGCTGGCGTGTACGGCCGTGGACGTGTGGTGGAAAAAGGGCTGATTCCGGTGATCAAGCCGCGTATCCCTTTGGCTGCACGTAAGCCGGCTATTAGATCGGGTCATGTCGCCACGAGCGTTCTTGGCCGCAAATACACCGTTCGTGGATCAGTGAGGTAGGGGCAGGCTATGGGCGTGCTGAGTGTTGTGTCGAAGGTCTTCCGTGAGGATGAGGAGGCTGGTTCTGCGCTGGTGGAAATGGTGGTTTATGACTACCTGACTGATCTGGCAAAGCAGTATCGGCCCGTGTTTGACGCGGTTGTGGGCCCGTGGGCTTTGGATCGTGTGCAGGTTGCTAAGCGTCAGCTTGCTCGAGGTTACGTATCGAAAGCGGTACAGGGGACGTATCCGGATGAGGAAGTACAGCAGGTTGCCCAGTGGCTTGCTGGTCTGGAGCAATTCCTTGTGGCTGCCGTGGAGCCAGAACCTGTGGGCAAGGCGTTTGAGTGGTGGACGTTCAATGGAAACAGTCAGCAACGGTCAGTCAACCGAGATGCTCTGGGGCGCTTTTCTCAAAGCATTTCACAGGATCCTGTAGGACGTAGCACGGCTGGACTCAGCACGGCGGATTTGCATCCTGAGATTCGCGGGCTTGTTGACACGGACGGAAGCATTAAACCGTCTAGCCTGTCGGGCACGGCCCAAGAGCAGGCTGACCAGGTCGAGCGCATTAAGTTTGCTCAGGCGCAGTGGCAGGAAGCCGAGCAGTTCATTGGTGAACTTCAGCGAGGTCTCCCTAAAAGTGTCCGCGATGAAGCTGAAGCGACGCTGTGGGTGCGTAATGGCAATGGTCTTCGAGCCATTCGTATTCCTTTGAAGGATGTCAAGAACGGCAAGATCCCCAATCTTGGAACGCAACGCCCGGATATCACGGAGACGCTTTCTCACGTTGATATTAATCCGGGGCCTGATGCTGGCCGGGAGACGATTCAGCAGATTGCTGCTTTGAACATGTTGGGGTCGACTGGGTCAAAGGCTGCTATTGGTGTGGCAATGACTGACCGCGCCAAGTGGAATGCTTTGGCGTCGTCTCTTAATGTGGATCCGAAGTCGCGTGACTCTAAGCTGACTCGATTCTTTAATCAAATGGCTGCAGGCGGCGGTGTTTTGACGGGTGTGCCTGGTGCTGGCCAGTACGGCCGTTTCGCGCAGTTTGTGGGCGAGATGGGTCCTGAGGCAGAGAAGGTGCTGGGCCCGTACGTGCAACGTGCGGCTTATCGTTACCGGGGCACGGAGACCAGTCCGGACAAGAATCTTGTGCGCATGTTCAACGGCGCGGAGATGGGACAGGTTGATGCTCTTGCTTCGGGACGTTTTAGCCGTGAGCAGGAAGCGGCCGCCGCTGCTGCAGTGAATGGTCCTCGCGCAGCGGAGAAGCTGGGTTCGCGTCTGATGATTGACGCTGTTCAGCGTCGCCAAGAGGGTTTGACCAGTGATTCGTTGAAGATGCAGGTGCGGGCGGATATGGCTGGCGCGGAGCTTGCCCAGACGTTGCCGAAGGATCCGATCATTGCGCGCTTGTCTCAAAAGGCGGGCACGATTCTGCCAAGCCAAGGCATTTTGATTAACGCGGACGGAAAGATTGTTTCTCAGGCTGTGGGGTATGCCGATGACCATTATTTGCCTTTTGATTTGAAGAATCTTTCGGCTTTGCGTGGCGGTCAGTTTGTGCGTACTCGTCAGGCGGGTGGCCTTACGGGCGAGGACGTGTATTCGGCTGTGACCATGGGTGCTCGGATGGTGACGGTGGTGTCTCCTTCTGGCGTGTTCACGTTGGAGATGAGCCCTGATTTCCGTGGCGCTCGAGCGATGAGTGATAAGGCTCGTGGCATGTACGACCGGTACTTGAAGATTCTTGACGCGGTTGAAGGGTCAGGAATGTACCTTGAGGATATTCCGGCTGCTGACAAGTTGAAGATTGAGCAGGATGTTAGGTCGCTTCGCTTGGATAAGGACCGCACGAAGGAACTGATTGACGAGCGGTTGAATGAGGCTCGTGAGAACGCTCAGCGCCTTAGTCCGGAAGAGATTGAGGGCATTGAGAGTGACCTTCTGGCCGATCGCTATAACGGTGCGCCGCGCGCGCGACTGCAGGGTGCTGATGCGCGACGTTTCGCTGATGAATTGGCTGAGGCTGTTGATGTTGCTCAGTCTACGAAGGCAAACAAACTGCGCCTGAATGGTCAGGGGTATGCGGTGGCGTTGCAGACTTTGCAACAGCAGTATCCGTATTTCATTCGCCGTGCTGGGTACGAGACTCTTAATGATTTTGCGTCCAAGCAGGGTCTGCAGGGGGTTAAGGGTCGCCAGTTTGCGTCTGATCAGGGTTATGTGCGCCCAGGTGGTTTGAAGGCGAACTCAACGCAAGAGGGTTTTTATAAGCCTGCTGGTCCGCGTTCATTCAAGAGCGGTGATTCCGAATCGGTTGGTACCGGATCCGGTACCGTTCCTGCTTCGGCTGCTGCGGCAATTGCTGCTGAATCCAAGCCTAAATCGGAAAGCGCTTCGGATGCAGTTGCTCCTTTGAGCAGCCCTTTGCAGCAGCGGTTGTCTGACCGTGCGGAAGAGCTGTCGAAGGTGAGGGATAAGGCTGCGACGGATTTGGCTCACGAGTTCGGCAAAATTCCCATGGGCCTGAAGATAGACCCTAATCGGATACCGGGTAATGCCTTGACAATTATTGATGCCCTGTCAGGTACTAATACCGAGATCGTGGACTGGCTGGTGTCGCAGCCCGACAGCGATTTGAAAGACGCCATGGCTAATCCAAAGGGTTTTTTGAAATTGGTAGCGGCATTGTCGGATAGGGACGCTGTCACCTCGGTTCTTGCCAGACGCCTTTCTGAGGGCCAGGGGGTCCAAGACTTCTTTGCGGGCGGAAATGATCTTGGCGGAGCAAGAAATTACGACGACGCAGTTGAGTGGACTGTCCGCACAGCTCGTCTCGCGGCTGACGCTCAGTTGATGCAGCAGCCTTTCTCTGGCTCTCCGATTGCGGACAAGAACTCGTGGCGTGCTCCTACGGTGGATCCCATTGTGGCTGGCATTTCTGACAAGGACCAGTTGCTGGCTTATGCCTCAAGTGAGCCAGAGGTGTGGAATCGGGCTGTTGAACTTGCTACTGCGGGTGATGATTACGACTCTTTGACTGGTGTGGCTCAGAAGGCGCGGGAGCAATTGGCGTCTCTTGACCGTCTTGCTGACACTAAGAAGCGCGTGGAAGCCGCTCTCAATGACAAAGATCGCAAAGTCCTCCCTAAGGCGTCGGATTTTGCTGCTGAGGTTGCGCCGGCTTTGGGCAAGCCTGTGGATCAAGTCACTCTGGAAGACATTAGGAGCGTTAATCCTGATGATTTGAAGAAACCTATTCTTGTTGCGTGGCAGTTAGCTGCGATGGGTCGGGCTCTGCAGTTTTTGGGAGAAGGTGAGGTGTTCCCAAAAGAGTCGGGCCAGCGTTGGCTGGTCAAAAAGTCTCAGAGTCGAGTCAGAGTTCTGAAGGCGAGCGACCCGTTGAGCCTGGCAGTGCAGGAGAGGGTTCGCAAGGGGATTCCGTTCGTCCCGAGCCGGAGACCTTTGACGAAATAAAAGAGCGTATTAATCGGTACCCGGGGCTTAAGCCTTTGAAAAGTGAGATTGATTCCCTATATGCGCAGGCTCTTAATGAGCAGCGCCGTGCGTCTTTGGGCCTTCCTGCATCCGATTCCACTATGCACCTTGTGTTTGCTGGTCCTCCCGGGACGGGCAAAACAACCATGGCGCGTGAAGTTGGTCGCTTGTACTACTCGCTGGGTTTGATCGACAAAGACCCGGAAACTGATGCAGGGTTTAAAGAAGTGTCTGTTCCTGACCTGATTGCTGAGTATCAAGGCCAAACACCCCAGCGGGTGAAGGAATTGTTTGAGGGTAATGCCGAAAAAGGCATTGTTGGTGGTGCTGGTGGCGTAATCTTTATTGACGAGGCTTATGGCCTTGTGTCAGGTAAGGATGACGTGTACGGCAAGCAGGCTGTGGCTGAGCTGCTGCGTCAGGCTGAAAACCATCGCAATGACACGGTGGTGATCATGGCTGGTTACGACAAGGAGATGGAAAACCTGTTCCAAGCCAATCCAGGTCTTCCTCGTCGTTTCCCCAAAACGTTGCATTTCACGTCGTACAACGCTGATGAGCGGTTCGAAATCATGCGCAAGTTTATGACTGAGGGCAATTACACCATTGGTCGTGGTCGAGCGGCAGAGAACGTTCGTATGGCTATGAAGGATGCTATTCAGGAAACTGGCAGTGGCAATGCTGGTGATGTGCGTAACTTGTGGGAGCAAATTAGGGCCGCTCAGGCGATGAGGCTTTCTTCGCTCAATATTGAGGAAATGCCGGAGGCCCGTCAGAACAGGATTTTGTCCACGATTTCGGTGGCGGACGTTAAAGCCGGTGCTCGCATGTTTGCTTCGGGCGCGCGTGTTGAGCAGCCCCTGAAGGGTTCTCTTGTTCCTATGGGTACGTCTCGTAAGAATCCGGCGAGGAAGCGCAGGGTGGCGTGAACCGTTGGTGGACTGACCCAGAGAAGTCCCGATGGGCTCTTGGGCTAGTGGGCGATACGGACGTCAGCATGGGCGTGGGTACGGCCGTGTTGGCGTATCACGGGCTTGCGCTGGAGCATTTGAGGCCGCTAGCAGAGAGCACGCTTGTTGACGGCGGTGAGTTGATTAGCCGCTTAGACAGGGTTGATTTGACTCCCGTTGCTACTGCGGTGGCAAAGGCTGTGGCTCCGGTGATGGGGGAGGCGTCTGCTTCGTACGGTCACATGTGGGCGCAGGACTTGCATGATAGGTCTTTGGGTACGAGCGTGGATTTGTTTACGTCGTTGACGCGTTCAGGGATGGCGTTCCCGCATGCGATTGACCGGGTTATTGCGGTTCATGGGATTCCGTCGGAGCGTTTGGGTCCTGTGGCTAAGCATTTGCGTGAGCCTCGGGTTACTCCTCGAGTTCTTGATGATTACGCGGATCGCGCGCTGATGGAGTATGCGGCGTATCGGGGCAAGTTAGAGTCGAGTGACGTCACTATTTCTAAGTCTGGGGCTTTTCAAGAACGGGAACATCCTCGGGATTCGTCAGGGAAGTTCAGTGATAAGCCGTCAGCTTCTGGCGGCAAGACACCCGATAAGGCGTTTGAGGATCGTCAGGATCGCCGTGGCCGTCGCTTGAGGCGCATGAAGCGTCTGGTGGTTCAGCAGAATCAGATTGAGCAAGCTCAGCGTGAGGCTGAGAAGCTGAAGGCTTCTGCTGGTCAGAAGATGAAGCAGGTGGTGGCCCCTGTTAAGCCGAAGTTGAAGCAGCGGCCTGTGAACGCGTTGATGACGGGTTCGCCTTTTGGTGATGCGATACGCCGGCAGGCAATGGGCATGCAGCAGGCTCGTCGTCAGGCCGTGAATGAGGGAATCATTGTTGAGGAGATTCCGTTTGAGCATACGCCTGCGTCAGACGAAGAGGTGTATGAGCAGTTGACGTCTCAGCGCTCGCAACGACTACCTGAGCATTCGATGCTGGGGGAGCGCTTTTATATTCTTACAAACGATGAGTTTGAAATGCTTGCTAGTTCAGGTGTGGACGAGTGGTCTGCGGCGGGTTTCAAAGCGCTGACAGGAAATGGCTTATACGGGTATACGGCCCAAGATGCTTTGGCTGATCTTCAAAGTCAAGTAAATGACAATTTGGCTTCTGCGGATGATTTTGTGATTCTCCGCGCCGATGGCCGTATTCCGTTGAATTTTGGCGAGAGCCTTCATGAAGATGAGGGCAGCGGTCAGATTATTCCTGATTCTGCCATGTTGTCTTTAGGGGACGAACTCAATTTCTTTGATTACGATGACCGTTTTCATTTGGAGCAGTACACCAACAATCCTTCATGGGGCGAAAAAGGATTACGCCCTGTCAGAGTTGTGGATATCCAGCTTGTGAATCAGAAAATGTTTCCTTTGACAAAGCAAGACAAGGTAACCCCGCTGCGAAGGTATTCACCCAGCGACGTGGACGAAGACGGTTACCCGGGTATCTCTAAGGCCGACGCGTTCCTTGAGCGGGAACATCCACGCGATTCTGAGGGGCGTTTTAAAGATAAGGACGTTCAGCCGAAGCCTCCGGTGAATCAGGCTTTTTTGGATCGTCAGGATCGCCGGCGTAGGCGCATGAACCGCCAGGTGAAAGTGTTGGCTCAGTTAGAGCAGATTCAGCACATGCGTGATGTTCAGGCGGCTCAAGAGGCCCAAGCGCGTGAGGCAGAAAGTCGACAGGCGGCAAGGAAACTGTCAGCGTTGAAGCCTCAGGCAATGGAACGTCCGAAGAATGCGCTTGCTGCTCGCGACGCGGTGATGCAGCGTATGCGGGCTTTGGGTGCTGCTCAGGTGGCTGACGTACCAGAGGGCGCATGGGAAAGTTTGGGGGCTCTCACGTTTGATTCTGAAGATTTCTGGACTTTTTACGAGATTACTGGCGGCGATGTTGTCGGTAACAAGGTCGATGATTCTTTTGACATGACCAGCATGGCAAGCATTATGAGTGACCACGACGACACCGAACTGTTAGCAAATAAGAACGTAACGTCTGCTAGTGACTCATTGAACAGAATTCTTCGTATTGCCCAAGTCAGCGACAACAGAATTACTAAAGTAATAAATCCTGTCAACGGGCGAAACGCGTTGTTGAGCCTTGAGGAAGCAGAAGCCGTCGCCGAAAAGGCGGCTATGTTGCTGGAAAGCAAGGATGATCGAGGAAGTCTTCAACTTCCTTTCCTTGAATACGTGAGCGAAGGCTCAAATAAAGACAATCCGGTGATGAGGGCGCGAGTATTGACGTACCCCAACGAGCCCGCCGGCTACCAAATTCTTGGCGACCCACAAGCGCTTGCCGCGCTCCAACGAGGTGACAGGCACTTACTGGATTTTGAGGATCAGAGCGTTATTGGGGCTCGAGATCTTGCTGTTCGCACAGGAAACCTTGACGAATCAGGCATCGGTTTGGAAGAAATTCCTGATCTTCCGATTGGCGTGGTGCTTGTGAAAATGAAGGATAATGCTTCACAAAGGAGGAAAAGTGAACTCTGAGGTAGCAGTTGACGCGCTCATGAACGTCGATCCCGGCTTTACCCAGCTGGTCGAGACGCTCTTTGGTGATGTCGTGGACTCCCGCGAAGCCTGGGCGTACCTGTACGGGCCCAATGACGTGGTCAAGATGAGCCCCGATATGTCCTCCGTTCACGTTCCCGGATCAATGGGCAAGGCCAAGCGCGGCCGGTTTGTGAAGAAGACCGTGGCCATGGACGTTCGTGGTATTTCGTCTCCGATGGCTAAGTCTGATCGCCCCATGGTGACGTGGGACGTGGAATTTTCCAAGGTTGATGAGGACAAGCACGAGGTTTTTGGCTGGGCTTCTGTCGTGGAGATGGACGGCAAGCCGGTCGTGGATCGTCAGGGCGACTGGATCACGCCTGACGAGATTGAGAAGGCCGCGTACAAGTATGTTCTGGATTCCCGTAAGGGTGGCCATCAACACAAGCGCGAGGGCGACGCAGCTTTCCATGCCTCAAACATGATTGAGTCAATCGTTTTTACTCCGGAAAAGATCGCCAAGATGGGTCTTCCTGAGGATTTCCCTGTCGGTTGGTGGGTTGGTTACAAGGTTCATGACGGCGAGACGTGGAACAAGGTCAAGTCTGGAGAAGTGACGGGTTTTTCCATTCATGGCTCGGGTAAGCGTGTCCAGGTAGGGCAGGCGTGACATGTTTCCTAATGGCGACGCGGTGAGCGTGGGTAAGGCGGATCAGGTGAAGGACCTGCCTATTCCTGAATGGGCGCGTACGTCGTTTTCTACAAGTCATCCTGCTGTGGCTAACCCACTGGACATGTACGCAGGCGCCCGCATGATGGCGTTTGGCGGAAACAATATGCGGGGAAAGATCAACTGGCCTTGGCGGCGTAGCCGCATGGTGCGTGGTGCGCAACAGTACGTGCAAGGCCGGGCAACGGTGTATTCACCCATTGGTGAGGGTAGGGGATCGTTGTGAGTTCTCAACCGGCCAAGGGCCAGTCCAAGGGTGAGTTGAAGACTGCTCGTACGTTGAACACTGTCGCGATTATTGGCGCGACCCATCCGATGTACACGGCTGCGCGTAATTTGGCATCGCAGGCTCCGGAGGGTGTTAAGGCGGCTGCTGGCCGGTTTGTTCCTAAGAAGGCCGTGTCGGCTGTTCGCGGTGGAGTTGATCGGGTGGTGACTCGTAATCCTGGTACGAAGGCTGCGGCGAAGTTTGCGGCTAAGCACGGGAAAGTTGCTGGCGCTGCTGCCGCGACGGGGTGGTTGGGTTTTCATGGTGCTGAGCTGGCGGGTGACGTGTTGGGCCGGCGTAGTATTAATTCTCAGTTGAGGCAGAAGCAGGCTCAGGAGGCTGGCGTGAAAAAGGCGATGACCAATAACCACAAGCGCATGATTGCTGGTGGTGCTTCTAGTGCAGCGCTGGGTGCCGGTGTGGGTTACTTCCTCGCTCCGGTGTTTGAGACGGATCGGGCTAATCGTGTCAAGGTTGCTCGGACAATGGGCCGGGGAGCGTTTGGTGCTAAGAACATGAAGGCGTTTGAGCGGGCTGAGCGGGCAGCGTTGAGTGCTGAGATGAAGTTTGCGCCGCACAAGGCAGCAGCAACGATGTTGAAGAAGGTTCCTTCGCGTGCGCGATGGGTTGCTGGAGGCGCAGCTGCTATGGGCGCTTTTGGCGCTAAGTCAGCCGTTGCTAAGTCGATTGAGCAGTCGTTTATGTCCAAGGCGGAGACCGCTCCGGTGACAGGTCACGGGACTAGTATCGAGAAGCGATACTACGACTCTGAAGCGGACCGTCAGCGCCGTATTGGTATGGCTACGGGCTTGCTGGGTGGTACGTCAATCGTGACCGGTGCTGCTGCCGCTAATGGTGTAAAAGCCGAGCGTGGATTGAGTGAGGCCGCTGGCGGAGCACGGCGTGCTGGTGTGCAGGCCGGTTACCTGATTCCTAAGGGTGCGAATGCAAAGAAGGTTTTGGGCCGCAAGGCTGGTTTGGCAGCGGTTGCTGCCGCCTCGGGTGTGGGTGCGGTGGCGTCATATAAGCGCGGTATTTCTCGCCGTAATCAAACTTGGCAGTAGGTCAGATAAAGCATGCCGGGGCCACCTTCGGGTGGCCCTACTGCGTTAGGTGATCAAAATGCCTAATTTCGTAGAAAATGACGCTCAACTTTTCTGCGGTGAAGCATTCTGATGCCCCATGATGGGAACATCATGAGTAGGCCAGTAAGCAAGTTGATCGACCTCGACATCGACGAGGTCTCCGTTGTTGACCGCGGAGCAAACCAGCATTCGCTTATTGCCTTCTCCAAGAGCCTCCAATCCGGGGGCGACGATATGTCGGAGGAACCCATGGCTGATGACGTTCTCGTGTTTGACGAGGCAGGTCAGGAAGTCGCTGTTGACGAGCTGGAGCACGGTGACACCGTGTTTGACTCTGAAGGCAACGAGTACGTTTTTGTTGAGGACGGCGACGACGAGAACGTCGAGAAGGCCGTTCGCTGGGGAAGCATCGCTGGCGCCATGAAGGCCGGACGCAAGGGCTTTAATCGCGAAATGGCTTTTGGCTCCCAGAACCCGATGAAGGCAGGCGTTCGCGCTGGCCGTTCAGCATTCCGTTCAGCACCGGGCAGCCTTACTGCCGCTGGCGCTGGTCTTGGTGCTGGCGCGGTTGGCGCAGGTTACGCCGCTGACAAGATGAAAAAGTCCATGGGCGACTCCATCATTGAAGAGCTCAGCAAGGCCGTGACCGACGCTGATCGCGACGAAGTCATTGCCAAGGCCCTCAACGAGGTTGAGGTCTACAAGGCTCAGGCCGCCGAGGCACTCGCGTGGGCCGAGCAGGAACACGACACTCGCGTCACCGAGGCGTTCATCTCCAAGGCCGCTGAGTACAACCTTCCGGTTTCTCCCGAGGTGCTTGGCCCGATCCTGAAGGCCGTTGCCGAGGTCCTCACGGAGGAAGAGCTGGATGTCATCGACGAGATCTTCAACGCTGTTGGAGACGCTCTGTACGAGGAGATCGGCTACATCGGCGAGTCCAGCAACAGCTCGGTCATGGACCAGGTTGACGCGATGGCAAACGAATACGTGGGTAAGTCCGACTTCTCCCACGCACAGATGACCACGGCAATGTTCTCGGAGAACCCCTCCGCGTACGACGCCTACATTTCAGAGATGGGACGGTGACGTCATGGCTTTTGACGAGAGCCTACGGTCGATCAGCCTGAACGCTGATTCTTCCATTGCCACGTACACGGGCGTTCCGGGCCTTCCTGGCTCCGCTGACCCGAACTACGGCAAGCAGTACCGGTTTGTGAAGGTTACCGGCGTTCAGACCGCTGGCCTGTGCACCGCCAACACTGACCATTCGATCGGCGTGCTTCAGTCGAAGCCGCAGGTTGTGAATCAGGCAGCCACTGTCGCTATCCGTGGCGTTTCTTTCGTAATGGCGGGTGCAGCGGTTACTGCCGGCGCTCGTGTCACGACTGACGCTCAGGGTCGCGCCATTACGGTCCCGGGTTCGGGCACCCCGATTACCTACGGGATCGCCCTCACGTCGACGGATGCGGCAGGGGAGCTTGTCTCCGTCCTGCTCAAGAGCTGAGAAGGAAGGAACTAAGTCATGCCGTCTCCATCACAGTCAGATCTACACGTCAACGTTCCGTTGACCAACGTGTCGATCGCTTACATGCAGTCTTCGGCTGCTTACATTTCGGACAAGATCTTCCCAAAGGTCCCTGTCCAGAAGCAGTCTGACCTGTACTGGCGTTACAGCAAGTCCGATTGGCGTCGTACCGACGTTGCCCGTCGCGCTCCTTCGACTGAGTCCAAGGGCGTCGGCTGGACGATGGACACTGATTCGTACTTCGCCCACGTGTACGCCGTACACAAGGACATTGACGATCAGCTCCGCTCGAACGCTGATTCCAATTTCAATCTGGATCGCGACGCTACCGAGTTCATCACCAACCAGATGCTGCTCAAGCGCGACATCGACTGGAACTCTAAGTTCTTCGCTCAGTCGGTGTGGAATACCCAGTACGAGGGTGGCGATGACTTCACTAAGTGGAGTGACGCTGGCTCGAACCCGGTGCAGGATGTGGCTAACTGGGTGCTTCAGTTCCGTCGCGAGACGGGCTTTGCCCCCAACAAGATGGTTCTTGGCGCTGAGGTCATGCTGTACCTCAAGCAGCACCCAGACATCATCGACCGCATCAAGTACACCCAGAAGGGCATCGTCACCGAGGACCTGATTGCGACGCTGTTCAACATCGAGCAGATCTACACCTCGTACGCGACTGTCGCCACGACTCCGCAGATTCCGGACGCTAAGGCTCAGGATGCTGCTGCTTCGTACGACTTCATCGCTAACTCCAAGTCGATTCTGCTGGCTTACGCGCCTGCGGGACCGTCGCTGATGACTCCTTCTGCTGGTTACACGTTTACGTGGAACGGCTACCTCGGCGGCAACGCTCAGGGGATCCGCGTGAAGCGTTTCCGTATGGAGCACATTGCGTCGGATCGCGTTGAGTCGGAGATGACCTACGACATGAAGGTTGTCTGCCCGGATCTTGGCATCTTCGCTTACAACGTGGTCGAGTAACAATGATTCGAGTTCCTTCGGGATTGGTCACGACCCGCGATCTAACGATCGCGGGCGTGGCCGTTCCTGCTGGTACAACGCTTGAGGATGTCCAAATTGAGGCTCTGCACGACTTGCAGGCCCTTTTGGGTAAAGGCTGGGTTGCGCCGGCGGAGGATATTTACGCTCGTAAGACGCGGCTAGGGAATCCCCAGCCGACGTATCTTGCACCCGTAATCTATAAGGCTGTTATTACTGCCAACGCTCCGTCGGTACCCGGCGCTCCCACGAATCTTGTGGCGACTCCAGGTAATACGACTGCTTCGATTGCGTTTACGGCTGGTGCCGCGAATCATTCCCACATTTTGAATTACCAGTACAAGGTGGGTTCGGGTTCGTGGACGGCGTTGAGTCCTGCTGATGCGTCTAGCCCGGTCACGATTACTGGCCTGACTAACGGTTCTCAGGTGGCTATCAAGCTGCGTGCAGTTAATGCTGCGGGTGCCGGGGCTGAGTCGGCATCAGTGAACGTGACGCCGCGCGCATAAATGTCTGATCCGGTGATGACGGTGCGCGCGTTTGCGGGGGCTGTGAGCGTGGAGGTTGCTCAGGGGCATCCGCCTTTCACGGTTTCGTTGGCGGGAATGTCTCAGTCGAAGCCGTCTCGGACGTTCGGTTTCATGAATGTGAGGCCGGGGGATTACGTGGTTTCTGCTGTGGATGGCAGTGGCCGTTGTTCTGAGGTGGAGGTCGTGGTTCCGTGACTACTGACATGTTTGAGCTTGCTGATCCGGCTCTTGTGAAGCGCCGTAAGCCTCGTGAGGCTAAGGCTGCTCCTGTGGTTGCGGGACCTTCGTATGTGGCTCGTAAGACTCTTCGTTTGAATGGTCGGTTGATTAAGCCGGGGACTGTGGTTCCTGAGGCTGGGTCGTGGCCTCGTGTGGAGTCGTGGGTTCGTGCTGGCTATATCGATTTGGTGAAGGAGTCGTAGTTATGTGTGCTTCGTGTAAGTGTGGCTGTAAGCCGGGTAAGCCTGCTAAGGGTTGCGATTGCCAGTGCAAGGAGTGTCGTGCGGCTCGCGAATCGGTGGGGAAGTCGTTTTCGGATTTGTCTTTGATTGCTAAGGCGTCATGGAAAGAGGCAGTAAATCTTTCCAAGGCCATGAAGATGAAGAGCCGTGAAAACTATGTTGCGAATGCTGGGGCGCTTTCTGGTGCTATCGGTGGTTCGGTACTGGGTGCTCACGCGACTCGTCGTCTACGCCGTCGTCCCGCGGTAATGCTCGGTACTACCGTTGCAGGGAGCCTTGCTGGGGCTGTTGCTGGTACTGCTGCTACTGGTCCTCTTCGTCGCAAAATGGCGAATAAGAAGGCTGCTCAAATGAATGTGGGTAAGTCTCTTTCTGACCTTGGTGTTGTGGCGAAGGCTTCCCCGTTTGGTTCTATGGGTAATGCTTTTAAGGGCGTTGGCTCGTTGAAGCCGGTGGGTGGCGACATGAAGCGTCGCATGACGAACAATGCGGCTGTGGCGTCGGTGCAGCGTAAGCGCCGGATGAATGATTCTGTGAGCCCGTTTAAGGACATGTCGAATCCGCTTCGGCGAATAATGTAGTAGGCGGCCATGTCTTGGTCGTATTCAGGTGATCCGTCGTCTAGTGATCGTGACGCGATCCGTTTCCTCATTCAGGATGTGGATCATGAGCGTCCGTTGCTGTCCAATGAAGATATTGGTTATTTGATTTCTTTGTGGATGCCGAAGTATGACTCGGTTTTGTTGACGGCTGCTCAGTGTTGTGAGGTTGTTGCTGGTTCGTTTGCCCGTGAGGTGAGCGTGTCGGCTGATGGTGTGTCTGTGGCGGTGTCTGAGCTGCAGGAGAAGTACAACGCTCTTGCGGAGTCGTTGCGGGATCAGTGGAAAATTGAGCAGGCGGGCCTTCCGATTGTGGAGGGTGTTTTGTTTGATGAGTATCCGGATCCGTCTATTAAGCCGCTTCGTTTTGGTGTTGGGTTTATGGACAATTTTCGGGCTGGTCGTGAGGATTACGGTGATTATGATCCGGGGTCTCAGCCTCAGGTGCCGTATCCGGATGATCCGGCCTGGTGGCCGACGGAGTAGGGCTGTGACGTATCCGAAGCCGTTTTCTACGTATATGGCGTTGCAGGTGGCGCGTCGTTATGTGGAGCGGAATATGAACACTCTTGTGCGGGTCTCTCATATGGCGGCGCCTACGCCTCATGTGGATGGTTCGAGTACGGCTACTTCTGACAATGTGGTGTATGAGGGCCGTGGTCATTTGGCTGTGTTGTCTGGGCCGATGACGGTGGGTTTGGGTGATGTGCCTCAGTTTTTTGCTACGACGGTGTTGTCGATTCCGGTGGTGACGTCGCTTGGCACGGTGGATCCGATGATTAACGACATGGTGGAGGTTCTTCGTCAGGAGGACCGGATGGTGGTTGATCGGGTTTTTCGGGTGATGCACGTGGAGACGGCGGGTTTGCTTCCTGTGGTGCATCGGTTGCAGTTGACGGGTTGGGAGCAGGTTAATTTGAATCAGGATTCGACGATTCCGCCTGAGTGGTTGGTGTGATGTGAAGCCTGATGAATTTGCTGTGCGTATGCAGCAGCTTGCGGACCGTGGCCATTTCGCTGAGTCACAGGCGAAGGCTGCCGGGTTACAGGCGATGGCTCGCACGAAGGTGTATGGGCATCAGATTTATGGCAATTACACGACGGTTCGAGTGTCGGGTCCTCGAGCGCGCACGGTTGCTCGCTCGTTGACTCGTAGGGCTTCTGTGGCTGTTGTGAGGGCGTTGAGAGGGGCGTTCAAATGATTGACACAGGTCGTGTTCTTGTGGACGTTTTGGAAGGTTTCAGGGTTCTGAGTGAGCAGCAGGTGGGGGACGGTATTCGTCCCGAGAATGTGGGTTGGTTGAATGGTGAACCAAATACAGGTGTGTTTGTGCCGTATTCGGTAGTGACGATTGCCGGCGCCACTACCAGGGATATGCCGCTGTCGTATGACCAGCTCGTAAAGTCGTGGCAGGTGACGTTTCGGCTGACCCATTATGGGGCGTCTCGTGCTCAGACTGATTTCGTGGCGACCAAAGTGCGCGGTGCCGTTAGTGGCTTTATGAGGCAGCCGGCTGGTGGGTTTGAGGTCACGGGTGCCCGGTGGGCTGGTTTGGGGTCGATGACGCGTGACGATTCGATTAACCCGCCCCTGTGGAGTGTGTCAGATACCCTCATTTTGATGCTTGACTCTTGAGCAGAATGCCTCAAAATGCCTCTAGACTGAGAGGAAAGTTTCTCGCGCGAGTAACTACCAGGAAGGCACCACCATGGCACGCATTATTCCCAATGAGAAGAGCTGGATTGCTTTTTCTCTGACCAAGCCGGTCAGCCTGTCGGGTCCTACGGATGCCGAGCTTGCGGCATCCACCGTTCTGACTGCATACGTTGTGTCCATCAACGCTCAGACTCAGGGCAACACGGTCCCCACCCCAAGCCTTGCTTCGCTGTTCGAGACGAACATCCCGGGCACCGTTCAGGCATCGTTCACGGGCGACTTCTACCGTGATGATGCGGACGACATTGCGTGGGAGGCCCTGACTCGCGGCACTGTCGGCTACTTCTACATCTCCCGCTTCGGCGGCACCGGCACGGGCCACATGCCTATTGCCGGTGAGTACGTCGAGGTGTGGCCCGTGGCCATCACCGCACGTACTGCGTCGGCGATGACGAACAACACTGTTCAGACGTTCACCCTTACTGCTGCTGTGCCGGTTGAGCCGGTTGAGCACGCAACTGTTGTTGCTGACTAGTAATTGTGATCGTTGGTGACGGCCCTGATGGGCTGGGGAAGTCGGACGGGGCCGTCACTAGCAAGCCAAACCGAGGCCGTAAGGCCAGACCAGTCGGAAAGGACACCATGAGCACGCAAACCCGCAGGCCCGCCACGTTCGCGGACCTTAAGCACAAGCCTCCGCGCACCAAGGAGGTTGTCCTGGCTGTCCCAGATCAGGACGGCAATGTTATTGAGTACGTTTTCACGCTGCGCGCCATTGGCTCTAAGGCCTATGACGTGCTGGTGGGCCTTCATCCTCCGACGTCGGAGCAGAAGAAGGAACAGATGACGTACAACCCCGATTCCTTCGGTCCCGCCCTTATTGCTGCTTGTTCGGTGACCCCGCATCTGACGCCTAACGAGGCGAAGGAACTGTGGGATTCGGACGAGTGGAGCCGAGGCGAAGTGATGGCGTTGTTCGCGGCGTCGGTTGAGGTGAATTCCAAGGGCCTTGATGTCCCTTTCACCGAGCCCGCCTCCGATACGACGCCGCCTTCGCCTTAGAGGTTTCTTGGTGCGCTGATCACGGCCTGCCCCATTCGCAGTTATTGGACTGGGACGCGGAGGACCGGGCAAAGCTCGTCGCTTGGCTTTTGGAGTCAGGCAGCAAGTGCCCGTCTTGTGGGACGGCGCAGTGGGAATGGGAGGAGGATCGCTTTGCGTACGAGCCGTCAACGCTGCAGTGCCATGGCTGTTACCTCAAAGAAGTCTCCAACGAGACTCAAGAGTCCCTCCCGGGTTCTCGTATCGTCTTGTTGCCTAAAGACACGGTCGAGCAGTTGCGCTCACAAGCTTCCCGTCTTCCGGGGGGTTTGTAAATGAGCGAGATGATGGTTGATATCGGCTTGAATGTCGATGCAACCCAATATTTGCAGACCATGGGGCAGGCTGTTGCTGTCACCAAGCAGTACACGAATGTGGCGTCGGGCCTTAATGGTCGTGTTGCTGACCTAAATAAGGGTTTTGTAGGCCTGACGAACCGCATGACGGGGTTCAACAAGGTCAATACGGTTGCTGTCGATACTGCTGCCGCCTACCAGAAGCAGTTGGCTGGTATTGAGGCTAAGGCCGCTATCACGGGTAAGTCATTTGCGTCTTTGGAGAAGACGACTAAGTCACTTGCGCGTAACTTCCCCATTGGTATGGGCGAGGCCGTGGATGTGGTCGAGTCGCTCATGAAGTCTGGCGTTAAGTCCGAGAAGCAGATTGATTCCCTTGGGAAGTCGTTTGTTCGTTTGGGCGCGGCAACGGGAACTGCGGCGTCCGTGGTGGGCACGGAGCTGCTGCAGCTGAACAAGGCCATGGGTAATGGCATCAGCCAGTTTGACGCGTTGTCAGATTCCGTGGTGGGCGCTACCGCCAAACTGGGCGGTACGGCCCCAAGTGTGATTGCCTTTTCTAAGGCTTTGGCACCTGTTGCTGCCACAGTGGGCATATCTCAGACTGCTGTGATCGGTTTGTCGACCGCCATGTCCAGCCTTGGCGAGGACGGCTATCGGGCCGCTAACACGTTTAACAAGGTCATGTTGGATATGAACCGGTCTATTCGCGACGGCGGTCCTGACCTGAAGGCGTACGCGGATCTTTTGGGCACGACGACGGATCGTTTGTCGGCTGCCTTTAAGAAGGATCCCACGGAGGTGTTGAATCGGTTTGCTGATGCTGTGGCGAAGCAGGGGCCGAATATTTCTCGCCAGTTGGATGCTCTTGGTTTTGATTCGGTGCGTGATACGAGGTCGTTGACGGCTTTGGCTCGTGCGGGTGGTCCTCGAGCAGCCATCAACCAGGCTGTTGCTTCGTACGGGTCTGGTGCTACGTCACAGGCTGCTGAAATTGCTATGGGTGGCGTGGTGGATGAGGCCACCAAGCTCAAGGAGTCCATGAGCCAGGTTGTGGCAAATGTGGGCAAGCCTTTGCTGGGTATTGCGAAGACTCAGTTGCAGATTGCTGGCGCGGTGTCAAACACAATGGCGTCGTTGACTGAATCGGGGCCGGGGCAAGCCGCGTTGGGTGTGGCCGGTGGTGCGGGGGTTGCTGGGTCTCTTGCTATGGGTGCCGTGCAGACCGGTGGAATTATTGCTTTAAGCAAATTTGCTGGCAGCAAACTCTTTGGCAAGGAGTCAGGGTTTGCTGCGGGCCGCGGCCTTGCGATGTCTGGTGGCGAATACGGGGCTGCTGCTGGTGGAGGTCAGCGCGTTGGCTACTTGGCTCAGGCCGCCATGATGGGTTTGCGTCCAGGCGGTGGAGTGGATCCTCTTGCCGCTAGCCAGCAATCTTCAGTCAGAAGATTGGCTGGTGCTTCAGCCAGATTTACTTTGTCTGGTGCTGAAAAGCTTTTTAACGCATCAAGCACAAATTACATTTCCACTGCCGCAGGCCTTCCTCCTGTTGGCAGGACGGTGGAGGGTCAAGCATTCTTGCGGACAATCCAAGAGTCGTCTCGCACCATGGGTACTGCGGCGCTTACGGGTAACCGTGAGGCTTTTGCTGCAGCGCAGAAAGCTGCGGATGCGGCTAAACAATCATTTAGTGCACTAGTGAAGTCCGGTGCGGAAACACCGCTTACGCGTAGTGCTGGTTTGATTGCTCGAGGTGCAGGGCAAGCCGTAATTGGTTCTGCCGAGCTTATTAGAGGCGCAGGTTATAGAGCGGGCGCATTGGGGTTGGCTGGTCTTGGTTCTTTAGGCCTGACCGGCCCAATGCTTGGTTTGGTTGCCGCTGGCGGTACTGCCTATGCGGGTTACAAGATGTACCAGGGTCAGCAAGAGAATCTTGGAAAGATTCGCGTTTCCCGTGAGGACATCTATTCCCAGTACAACAGTTTTGCTGAGTCTGTAGGTAAGGCCGGCAAGGGATTGGTGTCGTTTTCTGCTCAAGTTGAGGCCAATACAAATGTGTTGTCTGATCAGAACTCCACTATGAAGCAGGCTTTGAGCCTGACTAACAGTGAGTTGAATCAGGCGACTCAGCCAGGTTACGAAGCGCGGTTCAAAATCCAAGGCGACACAAAGACGCGTCAATCTATTGGTGCGCAGTTGCAGGCAACGCTGGGTCCCAATGCCTCACCTGATCTTGTTGCCCGCGCTTTGTCGGATGTTGCTAGTCAGGTTGGCGCACCTATGGCGCAGCAAGTGGCAAAGGATATGGAAAGCTTTTTCCAGCCTAGGTCACAAGGTGGCGGAAACGTCGATTACACGAGCCTTCTAAGAAGCATGGAAGCGAACAAGCCAGCGCTGTCTGGAATTGGTTCGCTTATGCAAAAGGGAAGCATGATCCTCCCCTTGGTTGGTCCTCACCTTGCTGTTGCAGGTCAGTTGCTTTCTGGTCAAACAAATGAAGCCCAAACAAATATGGCTATTCAAATGGCGACTTCTGCACAGCAGCGTGCTACCGAAATTGGAGGCATTTACGGAGGAACAGCCAAAATTGGCGGCAGAGATATTTCTGCTACCTCTGTGTCAACTATTGAAGAAGCACAGAAAATCTACAACGCGGCCTTGAACGGGTCCGTAGCGGATAGAAAGGCTGCAGCTGAAGCAATCGGTGGATTGTTTGGATTTTCTGAGGATAAAGCGAACGCAACCGGTATGTCTACTGGCCTGATGGGCCCGGCTGCACTCAACAACAAAATGTCGTTTACGGACTTCATGTCTGGTGTTGCCGGATACGACGGAGGCGACGGCAAGATCACTGCAGGACTTGATTATCAGGCTCTTGTAGCATCAAATTACAAGTTTGGTTCAAACAACTTTTCCATGTTTGGCACTAAGGCTCCTGAAAGTGAAACTGCAGCCAAGAGCCTTGAGTCATCTTTTAATGCTCTATCGGGGTCGGCAGCGAAACTTGTTGATGGCATGTTTGAAGCCGAGAAGGCCGCTCGTACATACGGAACTACTGTTGCGGATCTGTCAGCAGAACAGTCAAAGGGCTTGAGCGCTTTAGGCAAAGCGCAGCGAGCATACGACACTTATGGCGGCGATAATCAACGTTATGTTGCTGGCCAGGCATATGCCGCTAATGCTCGAGCGGGTACTAAAACAGGCGCGGAAGCGCTATTTGCTTTGCAATTGGCTGAAGTTGCTGCGCCTACAGATTCAAATAAGCAGCGAGCCGTAAATACGGCTATTGGGTTGCAGCAACAGCAAATGCAACTGCAATATGCAGGCCGCCCTCAGGCTTTGCAAATTCTTGAAGGTATGCGCGTCGGGCAAATTGCTACAAGCATGCCTATGGGTACTGATAGGAATCAGAACGGCGTAATCCAGTCAGGCCGAGACTTGGGTGTTCAGTCGCAAGCTCAGGGCAAGGAACTTGTGGCAAGCCTTAACCGTGCTTATGGGGCGATGACGGCACAGATTGGTTCCATCAATCGGTCCTCGGGTATTCAGATTGGTTCCATTCGTCGTGATGCCCGTTTGAATGAGGGTTATGCACGTCAAGATTTTGGTATCCAACGCCAGTACGCGTCTGAGGATATTGGTATTACGCGTCAGCGTATGGCTCGAGATTTTGGTATCAGCGTGCAAAGGTCGGAAGCAGATTTCCGGCGTTCGTCTTTGTACGCTGAGGAAGATTTCAACAGAACTAAGACGCGAGCTTATGAGGATTACGACCGGCAGGCATTGCGCGCTCAGGCAGATTTCAACGTGCAGAAGTCGCGCGCTGAAGATGATTATCAGGTGGGGCGCACTCGGGCTTCCCGTGATTTCTTCCTAGGTCAAAGGCGCGCTGAGGAAGACTTCAATAAGTCTCGCACTCGCATGGTTGAGGATTTCAATAAGCAGACAGCTCGTATGGTTGAGGATTCTGCTAAGTCGATGTACGACCCGTTTAAGCGTATGAGTGTTCAGATGGTGATGGACGCCGGGCAACTGGTGACGAATCTGAAAGATCAGACGGCTGCTATGCAAAAGCAGGTTGGCAACCTTGCGACGGCTCGTTCCATGGGCTTAAGTGAAGAAGCAATCAAGGCCTTGAATTTGTCGGACTCAACAAATGCCCAGCAATTACAACGCCTGGTGTCAGATTTGCAAGGTAACAGCGCTCTTGTGGGTCAAATCAATGCCTCTGTTAATGCTCGCGGTGCTGCTGCGGGGGCATTGGCGACGGATATGGGTAATACGTCTTACCAGCGTTCTCTTGAAGATTTCAATACGGCTTTGGCTCGTTCGGATGCCGATTTTGCTACAAGCATGAGTCGAGCTACGACCGATTTCAATACGAGCATGTCTGACTCACAGGCTGATTTTGATAAGCAAATGGCTCGCGCTGACGAAGATTTTAAGAGAAGCGTTAGTAGGTCACTGGAGGACTTCAATACAGGTATCACGCGCTTGGACGCGGATTACCAAACTGGTGTCCTGCGCGCTAATGACGCTCACGCTATTGAGATGGCTCGAGCCACGGAGGAGTACAACAAAACCCTTCAAGATATGGCCGATGATTTTAACAAGAACATGTTGCGCTCGGAAAAGGCTCTAAATCTGAGTATTGAGCGCATGAAGGTTCGTACGGCTAATGCGATTAAAGACGTGGGTGCTCAGGCCGGCGCAAATATTCAGTCGATGAAAGAGCAGTTTGTTCAGTTGCTGCAGCAGTCAAGTTCTAATGAGGTGGAAGCCGCTAACACTCTTATTGGCAATATTACTGGTTTAACTAAAGATCCTAGAGAGTGGGGCGACGACATTAAGGCTGCCCTTGCCATTGCCTACAATTCGGCTAAGAAGGATTTGCCTCCGTATTTGCAGGAGTTTGACGTCAATTTCAAAACAAATAAATTGCCGCCGCACGGGGCTCAAGCAGGGGCAGAAGCCACCGGCACGTATACAGATTCGAACAACGTGAGCCCCTACAAGGACATGGCTGACAATCCGATCTCAGCCTTGGTTGATGTGGGCAAGGCAGCATGGCAAGGATTCTTGGAAGGGTTTACTTCTTCTCTGAAGTCAGATCAAAACGTGTTTCTGGCTGCATGGAACGGTCTAGTTGGCAGCGTTAAGGGCGCGTTAGGAATTGCTTCGCCATCAAAAGTGTTCATTGAGATCGGAAAAAATGTTATTGAAGGCCTTGTTTTTGGAATCACGGACACCATTGGTGGCGTGTGGGAACGGATTACCGCGCCTCTGATGAATTTGGACGTTGCCGGCAAAACTATCGCAGCTTTTGATGACGTCAAGAGGTGGCTGAGCGGTCTTGGCGGTTCAATCAGTGATTGGGTTGGGGATGCTTGGGACTCTCTTAAGCAGGTTCCAGGAGATATTGGCAATGTAGTGCTGCATGCTTTTGATGACGCAAAAGCTTGGCTGTCCAATTTGGGTACAAACATTGTTTCGTGGGTAGATGACGCATGGAAAAACATTCTCTCCATGATGCCTACAGTCCAAGACGTTCTTAAATCTGTAGAGGACGCCTTTGGTGTTGGTGGCGATGATGCTGGTGCTGCTGGTTGGCTCATGGGCTTAGGTGACACCGTTACTGAGTGGGTTGGTGACGCATGGCATCACATCACAGATGATCTTCCTAAGCCTGAGGATGTTTTGAACAAGGTCATGAGCGTGTTTGGGACTGCTGGTAAGGACGGTAAGGCTGGCACGGGCGTTGTGGGTTTCTTTGGCGATTTGATTAAAACGTTTGGTACATGGCTCCCAGATGTTTCGGAATTCACAGACTTCTTCACTAAGAGAATCGTGAATCCTTTCATTGAAGCGATGAACCGAATTATCGATAAATGGAATGATCTTTCGTTCAATATTATTGGTGGTGATTTCTTAGGTGTTCATTACGACGGCTTGACGTTAAGCACTCCAGATATCCCTCGTATAACTCCGTTTGCTTTGGGCGGTATCGCTACTCGTCAGATGAACGCCCTGATTGGTGAGGCCGGTTACCCCGAGGCCGTTATTCCTTTGAACGCTCGTGGCGCAGATGTTCTAGCAGCCACTATGGCTCGTTACTTGGACAACTCCACTGTGCGCGGATCCCAGACAATGGCTAATTCCAGCCAAGTGGTCAACCATTTCTCCAGCTCGTACGACTATCGCACGCAGTTCTCTGGGGCTATCACTGTTCAGGCTAATGATCCGGATGCTATGGCGGCGAAACTGGCGGCGCGTCAAAGGATGCAGCGTTTGTCTCAGCCCATTGGTGGTGCTCGATGAGCAATCTTGAGGTGGCGTGCAGGGTGACGACCCAGTCGGGGTGGCTGGATATCAATTCTGGCGTGTACACCCTTGGCCGGGATTCGTTTGCGTCGGAGGGTACGACGTGGCGTCGCCAGGAGGCCGCTAACCCGTTTGTGGAGGGCTCGTGGACGGTGGCTGCTGTCCGGGAGAACACCGTGGTGAATTTGACGGTGTTTATTCGGGGTACGGAGGCTACGCCGACGTTTGTGGCGTTGCAGGCGTTGACGGATGCTATTTCTCAGCGCAATTTTGTGATCGAGTTCACGGTCAATGGGGTTAAGCGCACCTATACGTGCAATATGGGTGAGTTTCAGGTGCAGTTGACGACTGAGTTGCGGTCGTCGTCGATGGCTCAGGTGATTGCTCAGATTCCTCGTAATCCGTCGTTCACGGAGGAGGTGGTCTGACATGGGTGCGTTGTCGACGTGGGGTCGGTCCACGCTAGTGAATGCCTTGTTTAGGCCTGATGCCGCTCCCGTGCTGGGGACGCTGTGGATTGCTTTGACATCGACTGTTCCAACTTCTACGGACACGGGCGCGTCGTTGTCGGAGCCTTCTGCTTCAAGTTATGAACGTACCGCTTTTGGTACTGGTTCGTACTGGTGGTCTCTCACCGGGCCGGGTCAGTTAGTTAATTCAAAGAACGTGGACTGGAGAATTCCAAATGACGACTGGGGTCAGGTGACCGGATGGGCATTGTGTACGGAGTCGATGTCAGGGATGGTGGTGGCGTACGGCCCTCTTCTGCGAACTATGACGGTAACGGCGGGTATGCGCTTGCGGATGCCACCGGGGTCTATTCGCCTCAGCTGCCTGTAACTCGGACGGAAGCGTTTGAGGGGATCGTCAATACCCAGTTGCCGTTGTTGGTGGGGGATTCGGCGGGTCAGTTGCCTCCGTCTGCCCAGGTGCCTGTGGTGACGTTGACGTTGTTGACGGTTGAGGAGCTGATCAACAATCTGACGATTGATTTGGCGTTCCTTGCCCCTGACGGGGTGGATGCGATTGTGTCGATGGACGCGGCGTTGACCGTGGAGCCGTCTGTCACTCCCGACGATCGTGTCATTCCGCTGGAAACTCTTGGGTTCACTATCCCGGACTGGTATGCGGTGTCGGGGATGCCTCGGGCAGTGTCTGGGTTAGTGGTGCGTTCGGAAGCAACAGCGACAGTGGATGCGTTGCGTCCTTTGGAGACGTATCCAGATCCTAAAGACGTGCTAATTCCGGCATCGTTGAGGTGGATCCCCACTGATCCCACTCTTAACCCGTTGAACACGGAGTGGGTGCCGTATTCAAAGGTGACCCCAGAATACGGGTTGACGGTGTGGCAGTTGTCCGAGAAAACCGTGACGCAAGCACAGCAGTACACCGTTGACGAACTGGCCTTTGGCGAATTCATTGTGCTTCCTAACACACGTAACTACGTGTACTCAGAACCAGGAGTCAACCCGTCTTTCCTCGGCGAATACACGTACTGGCGCGGTGGGGACTACGTCAGGTCCCCCGCGTTGGCTTTCCGACGAGGCGACCACATGTGGTGCGATGCCATCAACTGGAACGCTGAACAATTGACCGTCATCGCCGTAGCAGTTCTACACCGGCCCTCCACAGGCTGGTATGGGGTACTAGAAACTCAAGGCACTGACGCAACCGGCCTTGACCCGTTCTTCGGCCTTCGCTACGAAGCAGGAGGCTCCCTTGTGCTGTGGGCTGATTCAGCCCTCCTGCGCATCCCGCTAGATACCGGCGAATCCCGACCCTCCCAACCAGTCGTCATCGGATTCAGCATCGACATGGCCGCAAACACATGCTCCCTGCTCAGCGTCGACCAAGTCGTCAAAGTGCAAACCACAGCTCTGCCCCACCGATACGACAACCGTTCACGACTGTGGCTGGGCCGTTCACCCAAGGGCGAAAAAGCAACAGCCAACCTAGACCTGCTCGAATTCGGCGTCTTTGACTACAAAATGGTCACAGGAGAGCTGCAGTACATGCTGGGCCTGTACGACCGGATGTACGGGGTGAGTTCCTCATGACATTCCCTGTGCCCCGCATGATCGACGTCGACACGACACTCGGCTATTGGAGAGTGTGGTTCTACCCCAACGGCGCCGGCGGCGAAGTCAAAGACGTCACCTTCTACCGAGACACACCCACATTGGTGTCCTCCCTGTCCACATCCGACCCATTCGGCCCATCCACGGCATCAATAGAGTTCCCCGCCATCACCCTGCTAGACCAGATCGGCGCCCAAGACCTGTGGTGGCTACGCCCAGAAACAGATATCGACATCGTCTGGCTGGACTACGACAATGAACAAGTCCTCTACCGGTGGAGCGGATACGCAGAATCCTTCGAATTCGCCTCCACAGACGTCGGGGGAGGCCTCACCGTCACCTGCCGAGGAGCCCTCTTCCAAGCCGACTCCTGGCTAGCCAAACCAGAATACGTCTACCAACCATTCCCCTACGAAACAGCCATCGCACGCCAATTCGCCGGACACCCCGACTCACGGCTAGGCACCCTCAGCGTCCAATGGCCCACATGGTGGACCAAACGATTCGCCATCGAGGACTACACCAACAAACCCAACTACCTACGCCCCGTAGGACTCCAAGACGGACAAGCATGGAGCGGATACGTCACAAGATCCACAGGATCCTTCGACCCAGCCCTCACCAGCTACATCCAAGGCCTCCTGAGCAACATGCACACCGAATATGGGCAATTCACCGTAATGCTTGACGACGGGCGTAAGCCCGTTCTGCGGCACCGCGATCACATCGCGGCACCAGATGCGTCTACGTTCATCGTGAACGTGCTTCAACCGGGCGTAAAGGTCGACGCAACCATTGACTATTCCCAGCGTCTCAACGTCGTCTACGGGCAGGGAAAAGCCCTCAACGGGGCAACGTTTTCTGGAATGCGCGTGTCGGCAGATGGTCTGCGCATCACTCACGAACCGTTCGCTTACCGGAACGCTGTGCATCCTCTGGAATTGAATGACTGGTATGACCGCAAGGTCATGCGCCGGGAAGTGAACCTGTCCTTTCATGAGGGTGTGTCGGAGGCTGAGGCGCGCCAGATTGCTAAGTCTCACTTGCAGAGGTTTGCTGATCCTGGCGTGACGGGGTCGATTACGTTGACTACGGACCCGTGGCAAAACCATTACGTGGTGTCTCGGCATTTGGTGACTGCCGGTGCCAGCATTCAGGTGCAGGGTTTGTTTGGGATGCCTGAAGGTGTGTTGTTTCATGTCACGCAAGCCACGACTGGTCCGACGGAAACTACGTTGACAATTGATTCAAAGTACCGGGATCAGTTGACGGTTCAGGAAGTTCGGGCTCGTACGAGGGATTCTCTTGCCCCGGTGCGTCTTTTGACGGTGGGTCAGTACAAGCCAAACATTCCCGACATGCTGTTTCCGTGGTCGTATGCGGATGGGTCGGGGTTTGTGCCCAAGTCCAGCGTGCCGTTGTTTCAGGGTGCTCCTGACAATTTGGCGTTTCCGTGGCAGGACTGGACGCGTCAACGACCGCCACGTGATCCTCAGTGGCGTAACTGCTACATCCGTATCGGACCGGCAAGTGAAAACGCGGACGATAACTGGGCGAACATGCAGGGCACCCGTACTGATTTCAAACCATTCCCGGTGCGTATGGCGCAAGCCGGTGAAGCGTCCCTGCTTCAAGTAGCAGCGTTTGACCAGAACGGGTCAATTTTGAAGATCCCGTTCCATGTGTCCATTTACCGTACGAATGGTGTGTCGTACTCGAGCATGCCCATGATGGGTATTGATGACCAAGCAGATAACCCGCCGTATTTGGCTGGGCAGCATTACCCGTTCTTTAAGCGTGCGTGGGAGCAGTTTGACGAGAATGGTGTGGCGCTGAATCCTGAGACGGGCCGAGCCGTGACGACTGCCCAGTTGATTGTGGGTTATGGCAACTGGTACGAGAAGGCTGGCTTTTGGCCGTCAACGAGCGCTAATTCAACAGCCATTGCAACGGGGTTGCTCGTGGATGAAGCAGGGTTTTCGTGGGATTTGACGGATGCCGTGTATGGGGTGGATCCGCAAAGGAGCGCGGATGAGAATTTGCGTGACCCGAATCGTGCTGATTTGCAGGTCATGGTTTATGCGGATGCGCAGTTGGAACAGGAAGTGTTTTTCCTTGGGCGGATTTACCGCAAGGAACCAGGTACGGCGTAGGAGGATGACGTGAGTTCGAAAATTTATGACGCGTTGGCTGCCCAGTGGGCTCAAGTGCTGCTGGCTGATAACACATATGCGTCGTTGCATTATGAGGTGCCGTCACAAACGGAGCCGGGTGATTCTGAGGTGTCGGGGCCTTCGTATTCGCGGGCTATTTTGTCGTGGGACGATTCGACCAGTCCGCGGTTGTTGAGCAATGTGCAGCAGTTGGTGTGGCAGAACTTGGATGCCGTGACCATTGTTGGGGTGGGTGTGTGGAGTCAGCCTACGTCGGGGGACTTATGGGTTTTTGCGCAGCTTGATGCCCCGGTGGTGGTGGCGGAGCGGGGTTCGTATTCGTTGGATGTTGGTTCACTGTGGGTGTCGATTTAGTGCCGTAAAACGCAAAAAATTCCCGTAGTGGGGCCACCCGAAGGTGACCCCACTGGGAATGTCGTGTTGGGCGCAGGTGCGCCTACCGGTCAGGAGACATATCGTTTCCGGGTCATGAGCGTCCTTGGGCTGTGCGTGATGCCGTTGACGCTCAACACGACGGTTAATGGGCCGACGTAGCGGCTTCCTCATAGAGGAGTTTTCTTGGGATGGAATTGAGAAATTGATAGTGTTGGCGACTAGCAAAGTCCCTTAATTGCCCCTTTTTCGACACGTTGTTAATAGCGTGTTGAACCCAAAACGGGGAGAACGAATAGCCCATATCCGTGGATGGCTCGTCTTGCTCAATGGCATGTTGACTGCACAACTTCCATCCTTGTTGCCACCGTTCGCGCGCGTATGCGTACGTTTCCTCCCATAAAGAGCGGTGTTCCTCAATGCCATCGTCAAACGGTTTTGTTTCGTGATCTGTCCACATTTGCGATGCCATGTCTTGAATCCCGCACACGCACGAGTATCTGGCTTGAGTTTCGTTCCAGTCCATAGCCAGTTCGTCTACTTCATCCTCTGTTTCAAGTCCGAAGCACTCAGGATGGTGTGATTCGTAGGACGTTGATCCTTCGATCAGGCTGGCGTAGCGATTGAGCCACGGAAGTTCGTGATTCCAGTAGTTTTTAATTTCTTTGGACCACGTTCTCCAGTATTGGCCGTCAATGGGTGTGACGGACCACGCAGGAACGAGAAGAGATTCAGTCCAAATAGGCAGACCGTGTTCGTCTTGTCTGTTCAAATCTCCTGGTACTCCCTGATTTGCAGGAGTTACTGGGTCTTCTTGATCCGCGTAAATTGAACGGGTGACCAATAGGAGGGGCATGGTCATTTGCTCAACTCGATACTGCTCGGGCGTGATATTTTCGTCAAAAGCGATTTCGACATCTGGCCGGGGTTCTTCACTGTTATCTAACGGTGATTCCCACGTGACGAAAGCCGGGGCCACATACGGATCTCCTTCAGTTGCTTCGAAGAGCGGGTGAATTTGTCCGCAGTCCATGTCGCAGCCAGCGTTGCCCATAACCCACGGAATAATTCCGTAACCTTTTGTGCCGGGCTTGATCATGGTTGCTGATGATCCGTCGTCTGATGGCGCGACGTACTTGCGCCAGGTGCTGAGCAGGGACCGGGAGTATGTGCTCCCGGTCCCCTTGCCTGCAGTCACGAAGCCCGCCGGCGGTTGTTGCGGTTACGGCTGCGCTGGCGCGGCTGGTTGCTGGTGGGGCGACGCAGCTCACGCACGATTGAGTCAGCCTCAGCAGTCATGGCCGCAGCAACAATGGTTTCTTCGGGATCAGTGACGATCTCGATGATCTCTTCAGCCGTGTCCGTTGACTGGTGGTCGGTCTTGGGATCGTGCTGGGCGGCATCAGCAAGTGCCTCTTCGGTTTCCTCAATGAGGGTTTTGGCTGCCTTACGGAAGCCGAACTCACTCAAGATCTCTTCCTTGAAGGACGGTACCGGGGTCTTTCCTTCGTACACGGCCGTCATTTCTACGGGACGCATAATCCAGCCCCACAAAGTGGACAGCGCGATGACGGTGCGAATGGTCAGCCACACGGCACGTCCACCAAGGGACACTGCTGCAAGGTAGGGGCCCACGACGGGGATGCGTGCCAGCAGCATTGCGGAGCGTCCTCGCGTGATGAACTGCAGGAGCATCAGCCAGCCGATGCTGGTGCTTACTCGCGTGACGGCGCGCGTCACGGTCGGGCTGACCAGAGTGGAGTAGGTAAGGTTGATAGCGTGGACTGTCAGGCTTTCGAACTGGACAGCGCCAGTAGCGATGAGGTCTGTTGCTGACCACGTAAGCGACTGGATGAACTTCCCGCCTGCGGGGAACAGGTAGCCCACCAGTTTGGCTGCCACGTGTCCGACGGTGCCTACTGCCTTGCTGACTGCATGAACAGTCAACGCGGCAATACCCACGGTGCACTTGGCTGCGACGGCAGTGGCCTTGACCATGCCGTGGTAGATCGCAGGGCTGGAAAACGCCGTGGCGAGGAGGCCACCTGCGTGACCGGGGTGCTTGCGGGCTGCACCTGCTGCTGCCTTACCGGCAATGGTTGCCTTGGTGCGAGCAATGCGGGTTGCCTTGATGGCCTGAGCCATGTGCAACTTGTTCTTCGCTAACTGTATCTCTCTTCCGAACAAGGCGGTTACCTGCCCAATTGTGCCTGTAGCACTCATCGCGCTATCTCCTTGGGTTGAATGGTCGGGGTATTTCCACGCGACCAAAAAGCCCACCAAGCAGGGAATTGTTGGTGGACTTTTTGCTAGCGTGGTTTGGCGCAGGTCCCCCGGACTACGGGGGCCCGGGGGAGCCTGCGTCCATTCGGTGATCTAGTTACATGGCCCGGTAGCAGTTGGGGCACATGTGGACGTTCATGCCGTTGCTGTGGATGTCCCACGCGTTGTATGCGCCTGTAGCGAATAGTTGTTTTCGTGTTTCTTGCAGGATGGCGTTTTGCTTGATGAGCCTGTAGCCGAGGTATCCGGAAAGCCCTGCGAAGAAGAACCACATCACTTCTTCCTCGATTCGGTGATTGCTGCAGTGACCGCTAACGCCAGTCCGCTGATGGCTCTTCCGAGGCGTTCGGGTGCTCCTACGGGGGTTGACCTCATGAGGTCGGAGAAGGTGCGTTGACTGGATGTCCATGTGGTGTTGTAAGCAACGCCTTTCATAAACAGGCCTGTCATGTCGGTGGCGGTGGTGATCTGGTCACCGGTGGGCAGTTTGAGCTTTTTCACTGCTGTGTCTCCTTGGTTTGTGAGGCGTCAATGGTGTTGTGGCAGGCGCCGTATCCGTGTCCGGTCCAGCACACGTTGCTAGTGGCTGTTGTAAAAGCAGCGATGGCGATAAGCCACGCGACAGCAATAACGACTTTTCCTCTGCGAGTGAGTTTGATTTGGTTCTTCATTCGTTGGTCTCCTAAAACAACAAAGCCCCCTAGCTTTTTGCTAGGGGGCAATACGGATGTGTTTAAAGGCACAACAGCCAATTTTTGAAACTGTCGTTGCTGAGGCATCGTTCATCGCGCTTGCTGCGGATCGTGTCTATCGCCTGTTTTGGTTCCATGCCTCTGTTTATGAGCACAAGAGCCGTGACTAAACTTGATCTGTTGATGCCGGCTTGGCAGCGCATTAAAACGGTGGCTCCGTTATCTAATGCAGCGCAGGCTTCGGTTGCAGCCCGGATTGCTTTGTCTTTCACTGTGGGAGTGCAATACCCGTCGTGAAATTCAAAGCGCCTGTCAACCAGCGGTTGAATCCAGTTTCCGCTGCTTGCTTTAGGTGCCATTGCGTACATAGTGAAAACGATGTCGAACCGATCAAAAATTGGCGTGTGATCTTCAGGGGTTCCTGATTGCCACAGACCAGGGATTATTTCGTCCTGTCGAGCAATCAACTGGTCTGTCTCATGCCAAGTCAGTGATTCTGGTCGGACATTTGTTAAGACCTTGCCTTGGTGACAACCACGAGAAACGCGGAGTCTGTAGCGGCCTTCATGCCTGTATTCTTTTCGTACATATACGGCCGTTCCATACAACTCGCGGATGGAACCGTGGTATACAGCTTCGTCAGTTTCTCTGATTGTGAAACTCATTCAGTCACCAGCCGAAGGACAGGCGCTGCCTTGTATGCGAGATGCAGCTGCAGGTCGCGTACTTGTGAGGCGATGAGCCAGTTGTTGACGATGGACTTGGCTATGACCATGAAGTTGGCCCAGCAGACGGTGCCGGCGATGGGGCCGGGGGAGTTGTGGCAGGTACAGCGTTTGTGCCACGCGGATGCCCGATAGCGGTCAAAGCACCCGAGTTTGTTGTCTTCTTCGACGTCGGCGAGGATGTCTTGCCAGGTAAAGGCCCGCGCGCTTGGAGGGGCGTAGTGGTGCGTGCGGAGTGTTTCGCGGGGCGGGATGATGCCGAATGTTTCGTAGTCGGACAGGTCAAATGGGTCGTAGACGTGGTCCGGTATGTGTGTGCCGGGGAATTGAATGACGGTCATGGTGTCTCCTGTTTTTGGGCATGAAAAAAAGCCCCTCGGCGGGTGCCGGGGGGCTGTGTTGCGGGGTCTCTTCGCGGGCTCTCTGGCCTGCTACTTTGTGAGGAAATGTGCTGCGGCGCGGGGCATAGTTCTCCCGTTACCGTATGACTTAATGATACACGCTGAAACTATTTGATGCAACGTGTTACATGAGATTTAGGACCCGGGAGCCAATGACGGGGGAGACATCAGCCCCCGGGTACCTAAAACCTATCAAAAAGAGTCACAACACCGTTGTATTGGCACGTAATACGGTGTCACGCATCCCTGCGAGCCCTAGAAAGGGTCTCTAGGCTTGTTTCTTGAAGGCCTGGTCTCCTTCCGCTGGAGGGCGCCACACCCCCTCAGGCGCCCTCCAGTCGCCCCTTCACAGCAGTTGTAGGACCCGGCTAGACAGCCCTGCGGGCGGATCAAACACGTTCCTTGTGGCCACGTTTCTATTTCGATCCACAGAACCAATGGCTCCACGTGAGGGAGCCAGCCACTGCTCGTACTCACTAACGGCGTTCCACATGCCGTAGGCGGTACCTGACCATTCCCCTACCGTGGGGGACCCGAAATACAGGTCAGCAATCTGCTCACGCTTAGCTGTGCGCACGGTGATCAGACCCGGCTTGTCCTTCTCCTTATCGAAAGGAAGGAGCTTCTCAATCACTTTGTCTGCCTGCTCAGTGGTCAGCGTCGTGTGCATGAGCCGGTCGATTTCCTTGGCAAAAGCATCCTGCCCATCCCACGCCAAGCCGATTGCCTCACGGGCGTCGGTCACTCGAGCGCGCGAATTGGTGGTGTGCTTGACGCGATAGGACGTTTTCGCGCCTTGCAGACTCCACGTGAGGGTGTTGGCACATACGACGCGGGTGCGGGTGATGTACACGGTCAACGGCATGGTGCCGTCGTGACTGGAGGCCACGACCATGTACGTGTCGATCTTGTCCCCGGAACCTTCAAACGTGAACTCGTCACCCAGTTTGATGGTCATGAAGAATTGCTTGCCTGATCGGATGGAGCCGCCGGTCTCCCAGATGGCTTGGTTGTTTTGGTCTGTGATGGCTTCGACCAGTTCGGCCGCTTCATGGGTCTGCATGACCATGTAGTTGCTGCCTACTGCTCCTAGGCCGTTGATGCGCCCGTCAGGCCAAATACGGTACGTGCCGTAAGCGCTGGGAATAGAAACCTGAACCGTGGCGTCGACGCCATTCCAGTGACGAAAGGACAGTGGGTCGTTGGTCTTGAACACGGTGTAGTTCAGGCCGGCTAGTTCAAGGGCGTCTTGAATTGTTTGTGCTTCACTAACGATTGTGCCGAGTTGGTGCCATGCGGTGTCTCGTGCGGCAAAAAATGATGCCTTGCCGTCTATTACTTCGAGCTCGTGTGCCATGCTGTTTCCTGTCTCTTGTTGTGGGACAGGGGCAGGCCGCGGTTGCACCCGCATTGGCCTGCCCCTCTTTTTTATTCCTCGACCGCCTCCCTGGTGAATTGGTCGAGTGCCTGTCCGAGAGCAATGTCGGACAGGAGTGTGGGGATGGGTACTTCGGCGGCGCCTGCCCAGCAGGAAAGGAAGGCGGCAGCGACCAGCCCTAAGTCAAGGGACAGGTCGATTAGGTCCGGGACGCTGTCAGGCATGATGCCTTCGGGCAGCCTTTCGGCTCCTAAAGCCCAAGCGGAGATGATTGCTAGGGCGCGCTGGCGTACCTCAGGACCGTTTGATGGAATTGGTGATGAAGTCATTGAGGTCATCTACGAGGATTCTGTGACGGGGCTCAAGACTTCCCGGACGTGATACGTCGGCCGTTGGAAGTGCCCCCGATTTGATGAGTCGATACACGTGTGTACGCGAGCAGCCTATGAAATCTGCTGCTTGGTTCACGGTCATAAGCTTGATGAGCGGTGTGTCAGCCTGAGTCATAATGGGGATTGTAATGACATCTTGACTCATCCTGCAACTACTTTGGTTGTACACGAAACTGCCCCGTTCTTCCCCCGTTTGATGTGGATTGGTTTGTCGTGCCGTTTGTTACCTGTGAGTACCGTCACATTCTGCTGAGAATGCCTCACAACGTCAACTCTGTTTGCAAAATGCTCGAACAATGTGTGTCACGGTGTGACTATGTGTGTCATGATGTTTGATATTCGCCGCTAGATAGGCCTAGTGGCACTGGCACGGAGGATTGATAATGACTCAAAAGGACATTCAGCTTTCTGAAGACGCAGCCAGAAAGCTCGGGGGAGCAATAGTCCGTCATCGCGTTGAACGTGGATACCGAAGCGCACGAAAGTTGGGTCTTGAGTCCAATTTGGATTACCGCACTATCACCTCACTTGAAAGTGCTCGCCGAGCCAGCGTTTCAAGAAGCACGCTTGCTGTTCTGGAGCTGTGCCTTGACCTTCCGTCTGGCTATTTCCTCAGTCTTGTAGACGGGGATGACATGCCTGCAGACACCGTCGAGCTTGATATTCCAGTTGGAGTTTCGGCTAGTGCGGTGCAGCAAGCGCGCGTAGTTGCCCAGGCTGCTTTTGAGGCAGCATTACAGCAGTTGAAAGCTGCCGGCCTTCAGAAGGCATAGGCGTCTAACAGCACGCCAGTACCAGCCAGTCACACGGTGTTGCAGAGTGACACAGGTGGTCGAGAAAATGCGCCGAGAAAGTCGCATTTTGAGCCACTCTGCAACACCGGACTGGATCTCATAATCTGGTCGTCGTCGGTTCGAGCCCGACCCGCCCCACCACGAAAAGTCGTTGCAAGACATAAGTAAAAGCCACAGCGCAGTGACTAGTCGATAGGAATTTGGACGTCATATCTAACATTTCATCTAACAGGGAGTTAGATGCAACCATCCGGTAGCTCGGGAGTTGCGGAATCATTTTCTGGCTTGAGTGAGCCGCACTCGCGGCACACTTGCCAGTCGTAAATAGAACTTCCGTAGGTCCACTCATGGCTGTGATTCATGGCTAGTTCTCCCCCAGATCGTCGGGCACATGAGTCCAGCAGTAACGAGCACCGGCATCTGTGATACCCGCTTTGTTCTGGCAGTAGTCACACTTGAGCCAGTTCTTGCGAAGTGGCGGTAGTTCTGATTTCTTCATGGCTAGTTCTCCTGTTCCGTGATGTCTACGTTGTCGGCCATATACGGCAGCGCTGTAGCCAGAAGAGTCATCACCGCGTGGGTGACGTGTCGGTCATTCTCATCTTCGTCCGTGTCGTATGACACTTCGATTGTTACTCGCATCTCAGTTCTCCTTTACGGCTGCTGTTTCGCAAGCAACATGGTTGCCTGTATCGCCATTCCATTCCAGTGATTCGTCGGCATATTGCATTACCCCACAGATATCGCAGGTTGGGGTACTGCATGTGTCGCATACGGTGTCATCTGTCCAGCAGATGTGTTCCTGATTCATGGCTTCTCCTGTAGGGCACGCAATGCAGTAACGGCTTTCCATAGCGCGGCACGTTGGTCGCCATACGCTTCACCAAACACGTAGTCGTGCAGATACTCAACCGTTTCGATGCACTTGGCGAGCATGTCCCGCTGGCCCTGTTCGTAGGCCCGCTTGTTCGTGTCAGACAGGACGGCCTGCCAGGTGGCGTTCATCTTGGAGATCTGCAAACTGACACCGGTGTCGATTAGATTGCACTCGCAGTGAACGGTTATGTCGCCACCGTTGGTGACGCATAGAACATGATGATGAAGGTTGCTCATTGTGCTCCTCCATATTGAGGGTTAGGGCTGCCCTGATGACAGCCATTTAGCGTAGGCGTCAGCGGCCTCGTCTTGTTGTTTAGCGGTTACGTGCGCATAAACCTTGAATGTTGTTGTGACGTCTTTGTGACCTAATCGTTCTGCCACTACGTGCGCCGGCACGCCTGCTTCCAGCAGCAGTGTTGCGTGGGTATGACGAAGTGCGTGAGGTTTGATGTAGGTCACGTTGGCTTGCTCAATGATGGTTTTCCAATACCGAGCCATGTTGGAAGGGTTCAGTGGGCCACCGAACACGTTCGGGAAAACGTAATCGGCATCTAGCCATCGAGCGCCAGCTCGTAAACGATCTTCTTTTTGTTTAACTCTGTGTTCTTTCAAAAGGAGGACAGTCGCCGGGTCAATTGTTACTCGCTTAGACAAGCCACTTTTCAAACTGTGCTCAACCATGCCGCCGTGCACTTTGACCCTGTTGGTGTGGAAAGTAATCACTCCGGCTTCTAGATCAATGTCGCTCCAACGGAGCCCCAACATTTCGCCTCGCCTAGCGCCTGTTGCCGATTGGACGACGAACATTCGGCCGTATCGATCTTGCCGAATAACGTTGATAAGCCTGCTCATTTCATCAGGCGACCAGATTTTGGTTTCGGTGTGACGTGGCCGAGGGATAGCAATGTGTTCTGCTGGTGAATCTCCTCTGAGCCCGTATTCAGTCATGGCATCACGGAAGGCCTTCTTCAGCAATGTGCCTACGAATTCAACGGTACGTTTGCTTAAACCAGTCTTGTTAACCCCACCTTTGGTCAATAGGTCGCTGTAGAAGCGCTTGATGTCGATTGGCTTGACTAGCTGTAGTTGCATCTGACCAAGAGTGTGATTACTTACGTATGAGATTTTTTCTTTGTAGGAGTCAATTGTTGAGGTTTTTAGGTCTTTTGTTAGTGCGTGGGCGGGCAGCCATTCGCTCAAGTAGTCACTTACGGTGATCTTGTCTCGAGCTGCTGCCCGCCCTACGCGCAAATCTTGGCGGCGTTGGTCACGCCATGCCAGGGCGGATTCTTCATCGTTGAAGCCGTAGGTTGTTCCTGCGTGCCATACGACTTTCTTCCGGCTTGGGTTGAGTGGGTCTGGTTCGCGCAATACGACGTAAACCCGGTCGCCTCTCCAATGAATTCCTTCTGGCATGGCGTCAGGCTACCCAGCCAAGCGGGCTTTGGATATGAAATGTTCGTCTATGTGATTCATGACGATGTTTCTGTAATTGTTTAGAAGTGACGTTGCCCTGCAGTCATAGCAATATGTCCCTATGGCAGGCGAATGGTCCCCGTAATCGGTGTCACCCGTATAGTCAATGGTCTCTCCGGCCCAACAATCAGACGTGTTGATTGAAATGTTGACTTCGATGGCTCTTACGCTGTTGCATTCGGGGTTATGGCATTTCATTGGCGGCCGCCTTTGCGCAAATATTGATGCAATCAGCCATGAGTTCCACGAAGCTTTCCACGCTAATCATGGAGCCTTCCATGGACGTTCGTGCTAGGTCAGCTGCTTCTGATTGAAGCCAGCTAGTTCCGTGGGTGAAGACGCGCTCTTTGGCGTTGACGCGCTCAATATCCACGATGCCCTGGCTTAGATTCTTAACGATCTGGCTAGCAGATTCTTCCGTTATTAGCTCTTCTGCAGTCACTTAACTGGTCTCCTTGTAGGGCAGGGGGCTAGAGATTCCACAGCAATCCCAGCCACGACCGGGTTGCTGCTTCGTACGGCTTGAAACATCTCCTCTCGCAGGTCAGGATCAACAACGTGATGAATTAGGCATCTACATCCGTCTTGCCGCTTGAGGTATTCACGCTGGCGAGCAAGCTGCTCCTCGTGATCTTTGATTACTGTCATGTCACTCCCAACTGTGGATTAGCCATCCGCGTTTTTGAGCCTCCTCGGGCTCTCGGGTAATGAGGTCGTGGCAAGGACGGCACAGACACACCAGGTTGGTTTCGTCAGTAATGGAACCGCCTCGTGCTCGACTTTTGCGCTCATGCACATCAACTGAGCGTTGTTTCCAGCATCGCTGACAAATGGGATGCTGGGTCAGCAACCGTACGACTAAGGGAATGCGTTCCTTGTCGTAGATTCGTTGCCTCTTGGCGCTGCGATATTTCACATAGCACCTTCGGGAACCATGTACGTTGCCCTGCGGACGCACGCATCACACAGCTCTCTTTCGGTCCATGAGTCTTTCCACACATGACCGGTTGGCACCAAGCACTCATCGCAGTACACGATGTCAAGGCCGCTTGCTTGCGACGCGTTCTCGCTCATCGCACTGTTCTGATCGTTGATGCACGGGCCGCCCCTGTGTTTGCGTTGGTCACAATGCAGACACCGGTCTTCGTAGTTGTACGCGTGGGGCATGTCTTTCCTTTGTTAGGTGTCGGTCTACTAAGTGCCGGTGTGGGGTTCTTTGTGATGCGGCCGGTTGTAACTACAGGGATGGTGGGAGTTGGCTCAGGTGATGCAGACGGCTCCAGAGTTACTGTTGGCGTTGGTGTTGGTGTAGGTGTTGGTGTAGGTGTTGGGCATGCTGCTACGCATGTGGGCCTGTTATTTGCGTCTGGGTACGCCAAGGGAATTTCAAGAGTTGTTCCGTTTGCTCCTGGCATGGTCCATTGGCCTGAGGTGAAGTTGTAAGAGCCACCTGAGTAGCCCGCAACGTTTCCTACGCCATTCGCCGCTCGTGCTGCCTCAGCAGGATCTTGAAGTGTTTGCAAAACAACACGCATGCCAGCAAACCAGCCGCTGCCGCACACTTCGGGCGTGCACACAATCACTCCGCCTGTTTGACGGCCAGTAGTGGGATCAACAATTGCCCAACCGCCATGCTCGCCGGGGGACATTCCTGGCGCGTAAGTGGCGGATGCTAACGGTGTCGGCGTGGGAATTGGAGTTGCAACTGGGGTAGGTGTCGGCGATGGTGATGGTGCCGTTGATGCGCTTACCGACGGTGTTGGGGTGGGTACCGGGTCTGCTGAGCTGACAGCAGCGTTTGATACGGCAACAAGTGATGCGATTGTGGTGAGTGCTGCTGTGGTGGTGGCAATGATTGATTTCTTCATGCGGTTTTCCCCTCTAACTCCACTGTCCAGTGGGTTCTGCCATGAATTGGACGCGTTGTCCTGCGGCGGTCGTACGCAGGATTTCCATTTGATCGCGCAAAGTTCTCAAGCGCTCTTTGATTGCTCGCACCTTGGCTTCGCTTAGTTCGCGATCTCGCAGAGACAATATGGTTTCGTCGTCTGCCGTGTATCGACGCAAGTCCATAGAACCGGTTGCGTCCAAGAAGGCGCGAGCGTATGCCTTGATGTACTCAACCTTGGCTTCCACCGATTCGTTGTCTGCTAACGCCAAATCGTCTGTTGCTGTGTCTAATAGACGACTGACGTCAGCAAGTTGGGTGAGCGTTTGCTCTAGTGAATTCATCTGGTCTCCTTACGGCGTGCATGTCCACCGGCCCCCAGCCCAATGGCGTGCACCTGAATTTTTTCCATTCCAATTGAGCACCGTGGCAAAAGCCATGTGCTGATAGAAAGGTCCCCACTTCTGCATTGGGGTCTTTCGAAGAGTCACAGCAATGTCGTGACCTGTCGTCTTGCCAAACATGGTTTTTAGCTCAGGTTCGATCATCCACGACGCACCTTTTGTCAATGCGTAAGAGAATTGGAAACCACCTGCGTAGCCGCCTGATCTGTTTGTAGAAAACCAATGGTTGTTGGATTCTCTTTTCAATACACATAACGTGAATTCGCGTTGACCGGGTAGTGCGTACTTGCCGTTGTAGAGCAAGACAGGCGCGCTCATCTCTGGCGCAGACTTCGACATGGTGATTGCCGGAGGTGCTGGAAGGGACGGGGTTGTAATGCTCAACATCAAGCCAATGGCAAGTACAGGGATCATGAGACCTCCCTTAACGCAGTTCGTGGTGTTGACCAACACACCACCGGAATATTCAGTTGTGATGCGGTTATTTACTGTTCAGCGATCCAGTTTTGGATGGCTGTCTTCAGGGCAGCAAGCGTGTCGGCTGCTGCAATCTGGCCTTGCACGCTCTGACTTGGGACCTTCATGAGCGTGTCTACGTTGAACAGGTCTGTGAGTGCGTGACCGTGTCCTTTAAGTCCTCCGGTAGGGCTGATGCGCCCCTTGTTCATGTCCATCACGACACCGTGATCTTCAGGTCTCCTACTCGAGGAGACACGGTGATGTCGGCGTAAAGACTGGACTGGTATCGCTCGGGTGTGCCGCCCCATGTGATGCCGCAGGCGTAAGTACCGTCTACAAGCGTTTGACCCATGGAAGTTGGGAGGTCAACCCATCCGTACGCTCCGCGGGCAAATTGGCCAACATCTGTTGTAGCTGCGGGGGCTTCCGGTTCTGAACCAGGCTTATCGGTGTAGTTATGCAGTCCCCATTGGGATAGGACAACGCCCGGATCTCCTGTGGGACCGTTGCGGTCAAGGTAAACCTGTATGCGCGTCACAGTTCCGCCGGCAAGGGCAATAAAGGGGTTTGGGCTTCCGAAGAAAAAGTAGGTGGTCATGACTCCGCGGTTATCGCCCCACGCGCTTCCTTCACCCGCGTACCAGTCACTTACTGACGACAGCCACGCCGGGTCTGTGGACCCTGCTTTTCCTGCGGACCAGGTGTAAATGTTGGAAGGGCTGAAGTCATATGTGCCGGGGGTGACGGTCGTCGACGCGTTGGTGAAAAACGTCACGGGCGCACTCCACGAGGAGCGAATGTTGTTGTAAACCGTGCGCACAGCTCTGGAATAGCGCGTGGATGGAGTTAGTCCTGTTAAAGCCTGTGTTGTAGGTGAAATGGTGTCAAGAACTGCGTACGACTGCGCTACGTCAGCGATTTCATATGACGTGGCCCCTGAGACTGCAGTCCAAGACAACGATGCTGTTGTGCTGGTGATGGAACCAGCAGCTAGTCCAACGGGGGCGGGAAGGGTTGACGTGTAGGTCATGATGGTTTGTGAATACGTGGTTCCGTCTACCGTTGTTTCTAAGCGGTAGTCACCTCGCGTATTTGGGGTAGAGGTGATCTCGTAGGTGTAGTTAGCACCTGTGTAGAGAGGCGTTGGGTTGTTGACCTGATACAGCGTCCAGTTAGTTCCGGTGCCACCCCATGCGAGCACGATGTCTTTCCACGGGCTGGTTCCGTAATACGAAATGAAATAGTCAAGGGGATTCATGTCAGACTCCTGTCATGGCTTGAAGCGCGGCCACGTATTCGGCCGGGTTTCCGGGCACGACGATGGTGTTGTTGGTGATTTGCTTTCCTGTTGTTGCGTCCTCAAGTCCCAGCAGTTTGGATCGATGGGTCATGATTTTTAGGACGCTTTCAACTGAACGCGAGTCGCCTGCCATGGCGGCCGGCCACACAGCCCTTTGCAGGGCATCTAGCCTGTTGAGTTCCACTGTCAACATTTGATGCTTTGCGCTTTCATCTACAAGCGTGGCTGCATATCGAATAGCTTCAGAAACAAGCCCGGCAGCTGCTGTCTCAGTGATCTTTAGGGCTTCGGCTATCTGCCACCACGTTTGGCCTTCAAGACGCAGGTCGTGGGCCTTCTTAGCAAGCTTTGCTCGCTGCTCGGCTTCGTTGGCTTCAGACAGAGCTTTGTTTGTACGAGCCAATGCTTTGGAGGTGGTGGTGCTTTTTCTGGCCGTCATGCTGGCCATCCGTCTTTTACAGCCTGTATGGCTGCTTTGATGGTTTTGTATTCCTTCATGACTGCGCGTCGCTCACGCTCGTCAAGACCACCCCAAATTCCCCAATATTCGCGGGTAATGAGGCTGTGCTCAAGGCAATTGAATTGCACAGGGCATTTCTTGCAGATGTCTTTTGCTTGAGCTCTTTCAGTATGGGTGAGGGGGTGTTCTTCGGTGCCGTAGAAGACTTCTACGGGGACGGTGGTGCATCCTGCGTCGTCAAGCCATGAGTCCCTTGGCGTGGAGGGCAAGGCAAGTAGCATCGATGGCGTCTTGGCTGGTGCACTTGGCGTACCAGATCGGGTGATGAAGAAGGAGCCAGGATGCGACTTCTTCTTTGTTCGAGTTGCCACGTCCGGTTACCGCCTTTTTCCATGTTGCTGGGGGCGCTAGAGCAACGGATGCTCCAGTTTGTCTCGCGGTGATGCAAATTGCTCCAGCAACCATACCGAGTGATACACCGACACGTAAGTTGCGACTCGCCCCGATGATGGGTGATTCCACTGATACGTGGGTCGCTTCGCCCGTTTTGAGTGCATTCCAGACTGCATCGCCGATGACGGTGAGAGATTCCAGGTTGTCTTTTGGCTGGAGCACGATGTCGTCAAAGATGCCTGCTTCTGGAATAGAAATGGCTACCTTGGCGGTTCCGTAATCGATTCCGGCGTAGGTCATTTTTAGCCCGTGCTTTCTATGGTGAGAACGATCCACTCGTCTCCATGTTGGGATTCCATGGAGTACAGAGCTGCGCAGAAGGCGCAGAAATACGTGGCTCGGTGCTTTCTAATTAGACACGTACTTGACGGCCTGGCGCAGGTTTCACAGGGGATGTAATGACTCATGGCTAGACGTCTTGTTTCGCTAATTGGCTGTCAATGGCGTCAATGATGTGATCGAAATACGCAAAACGCTCACTGTCACGAGCGTCAGTAAGAATCATGATGACTGTGTTCCAGTCACCATGCGGCATATCAACTTTTGCCATTGTTAACTCCAGTCTTTTGGGTTTGCCTTATGGCAGATGTGCTTGTAGTCGCACCAGCGTTGGCCGGCCAACCATGAATCAACAGTCTTTTGATCGTGTTCTGCTGGATCCCAGCCTTCTTGCAACATTTCGCAACCAAAGAGTCGGGCAGGTAGTTTGCCTTCGGCGATACGGGAAAGCGTATCGGTGGCTTCAACGTCCATCTGTTCCAACAATTTCTTGTCCCGTTGAATACGGAATTCACGGAAACGCAATCCGCCTCGATCCAGATACACAATGGAGGCCTCGGTTTCCCCTGTAGCGGCCATGTAGGCGTGTACCTGCTTGATGTGCGATTCGATGGCTGTTTCCATGGCTTCCACGGCAGGCATTCCCCGCCACCCGTTGTACTTTTCTGTGGATACGGTTTTAAGCTCAAAGATTGAGCCGTCTTTGCACACACCGTCCATGGCGCCCTTGAGGTGCCAGCGCTTGTATTCGACAGGAACCTCAATGTCGGTCAGCCAGCCGGCGCTCATGCCTTCGGCTTGGAACCAGTAATGCGACAACGTTCCGGCCTTGGCTGCATCCAAATACGGGCTCTCAGGGTCGTCTTCTGTTGGCGCCCCTAAATAGCTCATTGCTTGGGCTCGCCAGCAGGGGTTCCCAATCATGGAAGGGCGCAGTCTGCGAGAGCCGTCCGATCTGCTTCCTGACGTGAGGTCGCGAACCATGGCCTGATAAGCAATCTCAAGGCAGTCCATATTCATGGGAGAGCCTTCTTTTTTGTATTGAGTGATCCACGCTGTAACCGGCTTGTCGGTGCCGCGCTCAAGCGCTAATGCGGCGATGGCGTTTTTCTTGCTAGTCATTGGCTCAACTCCTTGTATCGATCAGAGAATCCAGGCAAAAGGTCATTTGCTTGGGAGATGTGTGTGTCGATTTGTTGGGCTGATAAGTAGCCTGCGTACTGCTTCAGGATGTCGAAGCGACCTGCCCACACAGCGGCTAGTTGTGTGTCGCTGTTCGGTGGAGCGGTTAGCACTAGCCAATTGGCTGCGTCGTGCGCTGTCTTGGCACGTTGGCTTTTGATCATGCAACTTTCTCCTTCGTAGTGGCAAGGTCGCTTAAAGCTCCAACTTCCGCCAGGGCAGCAATAACGCCGCCGCATGCTTCGGGGGAGTGGCCTTTGCGAAGTGACGCGGATCCTGTAACTGCCCGGCCGTTGACTTTGTTGGCGAGGTCAGCCAGTGACGCAAATGGCGCCTTTTCTTCTAACTCAAGCGCGGCCTTCATGCCAACGCCTTTGACGCTAGTCAAGCCCTTTCTGATGGCGTTGGATTGGAAGTCGGCCGTGTAGAACGGCCCTGATTTGTTGATGTCCGGCGGTCTGATTGACACACCTTGCCTACGTGCGGCAGACAGATAGATGCCTTCCTGATCGTCACCGATGTAGGCGTTCAACTGACCTGTCCAAAACGCGACAGGATGATTTACCTTGAACCAGCCCGTGATGTAAGCAACTAGCCCGTATGCGGTGGCGTGAGCGCGGTTAAACGAATACCCCGCAAACTCCAGCAAAGCGTTTTCTAGCCACGCACGGTCAGCGTCAGAAAGACCCTGAGCGGCCTTTTCTACTTCGGAAATAACCTCGGCCATAACGGACGAAGCATCACCGACGTTCTTGTTCGACGCCTTGATTGCTTTTCTGGCCTTTTCAATGAACGCAATGGGTAGACCAAAATTGCGCATGATGTCCATGGCCTGCTCCTGAAACAGCATGACCCCGTATGTGTCTTTCGTCTGTTCCATGATTACGTCGTGGCGTTGAACAATTTCTTGGTCACCTGATTTGCGTGCCATGTAATCATCGGTTGCGCCAGACTTCATAGCGGCAGGTCGGAACAGTGCTACGGCGGCAATGATGTCGCTCATTTTGGTGACCTTCATTTGCCTGATTCCTCGAGCAGATGCCGGTCCTTCTAACTGAAAAATGCCTTCGACCTGCCCTTTGCTGAGCATTTGAAACACATTTTTGTCGTTCATAGGAACAGTCCACGGGTCAACTCCAGTCAGGGCTTTCATCGTTGTGAGCGCCGTGAGTGTTTTCAGACCCAAGACATCAAGCTTGACCAGCCCCATAGACTCCACATCTTTCATGGGAAAGGCCGACACCATTGTTTTGCTGGACGCCACCCATTGCAGTGGGAGCCCGGACAGGCTGGACTCGTCGGGGGCTACTACTACGCCTGCGGCATGCACGCCCACCCCTGAATACGGTGAGTGGGATGACAGAACTCGCAGCTCTTGCATTTCTTCTTCGGGGATTTCGGCGTGCGGATCCCCACCTGTGCGGCGTTGCTGCTGCTTCCACCGCACAATTAATGAACCCTTGGACTCGTCCTTTTCTGACAGTCCGAGGGCAAGCCATGTTCCGATGCGGTACGTGGTGTACTGCTCGTCAAGCATGGCCAGCACTTCGTCACGCCTTGCATCTTCCACGTCGATATCGATGTCAGGCATAGACGCCCTATCGGTTGAAAGGAAACGTTCGAATGGAAGTTTCCACGTGATGGGGTCAAGCCTTGTGATACCAAGCAGGTAGCACAGAAGCGATCCTGATGCTGATCCTCGAATGTTGTAGGCAATGTTCTGCTTCCTAATCCAGTCACAGACTTTGGCTGTGAATAGCAAATATCCGGAGAATCCTGCTCCGGCAATGACATCGATTTCTGCGTCAATGCGGTCGCTGTATTCCTTTGTCTTTGACTTAGGAATCTTTCCTTTGATTGACAAGTCAGTCATGGCATCGACTGCGCGTCGCAATAGTTCGTCGTCAGGGTCTTTACCTGGCGTGACGTCGGGTATGGCTGCCTTGAAAGTGTCTAGTTCCTTGATGCGCACTTTGGCTTTGCTCAGAAGGTCTTGGAGCCCTTCCATTCCTGAGTTGTATACGCGGGGAATGTGATGGTCTTCCATCCACGCTGAATCCACCATGTGGTAGCCGTCGCCAGGGAACACGGCATCGTCAGGGTCGTCTGACCACGAGACTAGGCGCTTCATTGTTTCGTGCGCGCCTTTGTCGATTTCGTGGCAGTAGTGCGAGTCCTGTGTGATGACTGTGGGCAGTCCTAATGAATCTGCCACGGCTTGCAGGGCTATTGACACTTTGGTGTCGTCATGATCGTTTGTGTAAATCATGTGGTTTTGGATTTCGACGTAGCACCCTGATCCGAACCAGCCTGCAAGGGATTGGACAACGTTCTTGACGCCACGCATGTCTCCACCAGAGCGCATAAGAGTGGGGGCTAGACCAAACCAGCAGCCGGTGAGGACGCTGATGCCTTTAGTGGCTCCGTCTTCTGCTGCCTGTGCTAGGTCTGCGAGGTCAAGGATGGGCTTGTATTTGAAGTTTCTTTGTGATGCGTTGACAAGGGCGACAAGGTTTCTGTATCCCTGTTCGGTGGTGGCGACCATTCCAAGGTGCATGGTGGAGGGGCGTGGCGTGTTGCGGTCGAAGGCAACGTAGGCCTCGACGCCGGGTAGCGGTTCGATGCCGGCTTTGCGTGCTTCTCTGTACAGCTGTGCGGCTCCTCCAAGGGTTCCGTGGTCAGTGAGGCCAATGGCGGGGTAATTGAGTTCTACTGCCCGATCAACGATGGCCTTGGGGGTGGGTAATGCGTCTTTTGCGCTGAACATTGAGTGTGTGTGAACACTCCAGAACGGCATGCCGCTCACGCGATCTCCTTTGTGTCAAGAAATGGTGCAGGGGGCCGGTTGGTCAGTCCGGCCCCCTGCGGCTTGTGTGCTAGGCCGCGGCTGAGTTCATAAACTCCAGCAGCGCGTCCTCGTGCTCGGTTGCCAAAGCGATGAGCTCGTCCTTCTTTGCCGTGGGGGCGACCTTCACCCCAATGGCTGTGAGCATTTTCTTCAGACGAGCAGGAACTTCCTCGCTCCAGTCGTGACCGTCGGATCCACTGTCGGAGGAGGCCACTGCTTCCTCGAACTCGGTGATGGCCTCGTCGTCTTCTTCGACGCTGACGTCGTCGTCTTCGGGTTCTGCCTGATGGGGGTTGAACATGATGTCCGTTACCCCATCAAGTGCGTTGACCCAAGCCTCGACTTCGGCGCGCTTGTTCTCTGCCCAGTCATGAAGATTGATGGGATCGGGCAGCGGGATTGGTTCGCCAATCTCGTCATCGGCATCAAAAGCAAGGTTTCCGTCCTTGAATGAACCGGAAATCTTCAAGGTCCACCGTCGACCAGCGGGTGAATAGTCCTTGTTCTTCTTGCGGTCGCGCACCATGAGACGCTTCCAGTCCTCGTACCACGAGGTAGCCATTCCCAGAAGGATGTGGTCACCTGGCTTGGGGTCGTACTTTGCCTTGTCACCGTCATTGAGCCGTCCTTCAATGAAGATGCAATTGACGTAGGTGACATCCTTGGGCTTGGTGTGCTTGGGCGGCTCCCAGTCATCTGGTGCTTTGAAAGGCTTCATGCACTCGTACTTGCTAGGTGCAAGCCGCTGCAGAAGGGGATCAGTTGCGTACTGGCGCTTCATTGATCCGTCGCGACCACGAACGATCACGAAGTCGGATACGGGAAACACCACAAGTCGACCGGGGAGATCTACGGGCTCCTTCTCACCGGCAATGCGTACGCCTCCAAAGGCCTTGACCTCGCGAATGGACGCCCAGCCGCCATCAGCAGAAGACGTCATGTAGTCCGTCAGGGGAATGACGGTAATGGGCTTGCCTGCAGCGAGTCGGACGACGCGCACCCTGCTGGCACGGTCTGACTCCCAGCCGCCAGCACCCTGCTCTGTTACCTCGTCAGGAATGGTGAACCTACTCATGTCATCTTCTTTCTGTGTGATGTGTTGTTGGACGGGAATGAGGTAGCCGGCTTGTGTCGGGAACTGAATGAACCCTCCGACTGTTACCCCTTCGTGTGTTGTCGTGTTGATGACGTGGGCTGTGAAAGCCCGTTCTGTGTCCTTCTCAATGACGCGTTTGGCTACGTCACGTGCGATGTAGCCGACGGTGTCTCCGTTTTCTTTAGTGACCTTCAACGCGTTTGCGTCGTACGCGTTGTCGGGTTCGTGTTCGACCAGCAGTTGCTGGCCTATTTCGAGGTCGCGGACTGCGTCGGCGTACACCGATACGCCAACGAGTTTGGTTTGCAGCCCGCGAATGCTGCTAGTTGTCATCACTAGGGGCGTTTATGCTGCGTGACTTAAACCGCAGGCTCGGCGAACTGGACTTGTAGGACAGCGCCTTGGCTGCCTGTTTGCCTGGGCCAAACATCCCAAACTCAATCAACTGATTGAGGGCTTCACGGTCAACGACCGTCTTAGTGGATGACACCAGTTCGTACACCTTGGGGTCCAGCTCTTGAAGGGCATCCAAGTCAACTTCGGCTGTTGTGGGGCGTACGACCGTAACGGTCATGACGTCTGTTCCCTGCTGCCAAAAGGCAGTGTGCTTGACGCGGTCGGCAATCCACCGAGTGATGTCTTTGCGTTCAGCCTCGAGGGATTTGATTTGGGCATCAAGTTGCACCCAGCGGTCCATCTCCAAGCGGATGGCGTCGAGTTCTTCCTGCGTGTACAGCTCTTCGCTGATGGTGTCGGTACTCACGGTTTCTCCTTGTTAGTGGGCGTATTTGCTGTACCCGTTGGCGGCCAGATGTGCTGACAGGCCTTGCACGGCCTGCCCGTCTGGCACGTCTCCGGGGTCTTTCCCCCCGATGCTGCCCCATAGGTATGACAAAGAATGCGTCAAAGTACCTAATAGGTCGCTTGAGCGACCCATTGCGGCACGGCCTGCATCATCATCATCAAAGGCTAGGACGATTA
>Ga0136644_10000080_pt1 | contig 69705 bp, 23 predicted proteins | sample C_130820_EF_Meta_FD_94780 | JGI IMG/M metagenome (GOLD analysis project Ga0136644, IMG submission 94780) | Freshwater microbial communities from Lake Croche, Canada to study carbon cycling - C_130820_EF_MetaG (v2) (version 2) | ecosystem: Environmental > Aquatic > Freshwater > Lake | place...
AATATTTAAAAAAAAAAAAAAAAAAAAAAAAAAAATTGGAAAAAAAATAAAAAAAAAAAAAAAGAAGAAAAAAAAAATAAAAAAAAAAATAAAAAAAAAAAAAAAAAAAAAAATCATCTTCAAGTTCAACTAAAAAATCATCTTCAAAATCAACTAAAAAATCATCTTCAAGTTCAACTAAAAATTCATCTAAAAAATCAAGTGAAGGGAAAAATAAAAAGAAAAAAGATAATAAAATACGTGAAGTAAAAGAAAAAAAAGAATTTGAAATAAGTGAAGAAAAAAAACAACTTGAATTTGAAAGAAAACAAAAAGAAAATGAAAGAAAACAAAAAGAACACGAAATGAGTGAAGAAAAAAAACAACGTGAATTTGAAAGAAAACAAAAAGAACATGACAGAAAACAAAAAGAACACGAAATGAGTGAAGAAAAAAAACAACGTGAATTTGAAAGAAAACAAAAAGAACATGAAATGAGTGAAGAAAAGAAAAAAAAAGAATTTGAAAGTAAACAAGAACAACCGTCTAATATTTATGATAATAATACAACATTAGATAATCTAAATAATGAAGCATCAGGTAATCTAAATAATGAAACATCAGGTAATCTAAATAATGAAACATCAGGTAATCTAAATAATGAAGCATCAGGTAATCTAAATAATGAAACAACATATAATCTTAATAATACAACATTAGATAAACAATAATTAATAATTATTTAATAGAAAGTAAACTTATATAAAGAATATTAATATATATTATTATGGAGACTCAGGTAACTAATTATGGATTTAATGATTTAAATTTAAAAGATGAACTACTAAAAGGTGTTTATCTATATGGTTTTACAAAACCTTCAAAAATACAAATTAATGGTATACAAAATATATCATCCGGTAAAGATTGTATTTTACAATCTCAATCAGGAACAGGAAAAACAGCAACATATTTATTAGGTGCACTTAATAGAATTGATATTGAAGAAAAAAAATGTCAAGGAATTATTATAACACCAACACATGAACTTGCAGATCAAGTGTATGATGTAGCCACAAAATTATCTAAATTTTTAGAAATTAATATTGTTAAATGTATAGGTGGTACAGACGTTAATGAAACAAGAGAACAAATTAAAAGTGCACATGTTGTTATTGGAACAAATGGTAGAATATCACATATGATTAAAGAAAAACGTTTAAATTTATATGGTATAAAATTTATTATATTAGATGAAGCAGATGAACTTTTAGCTGACGGATTAAATGAAAAAATTAAATTTATTTTTGATAAATGTTCTGATGGAATACAATGCTGTATGGTTTCAGCAACTTATCCTTCTCATATTTTTAATATATCAAAAAAAATTATGGATAATCCAGTAAAAGTTTTACTTAAAAATTCTGAAGTTGCTGTTGATCTTATCAGTCAATTTTATGTTAATGTTGAAAAAGAAGATTTAAAATTTGATACATTATTAGATTTATATTCTTTAGTTTCTACATCTCAAGCTATTATATTTTGCAATTCTGTAGAAAAAGTTGATTGGTTAAAAGAAAATCTAGAGAAAAATAATTTTGTTATTACATGTATTCATGGAAAAATGAATCAAAAAGAAAGAGAAACTATTGTTAAAGAATTTAGAGATGGTAAAACGAGAATTTTACTAACAACCGATTTATTATCAAGAGGTATAGATATTTCATTGGTAAATCTTGTTATTAATTATGATTTACCAATAAATAAAGAAAATTATATACATAGAATTGGTAGATGCGGAAGATTTAACAAAAAAGGTGTTTCTATAACAATGGTTAAAATGGAAGATCCTTCAGATGTTAAATTATTTAATAAGTTTAAATATCACTACAAAATAAATATAAAAGAATTACCTGAAAATATTCAAAAATATTTATAATTTCTTATTATTTATATGAATAATAAGAACTTATTATTAATTGATAATATAAATTCATATGATTTATTAGATAAAAAAATAATTAATGATGAATTTATAAATTTATATATAAAAAATAATTTTTGTGAATTTATTTACAATTATTTTATTGAAACAGAAAATAAACAATATATATTCAGTTTATTTTATTTATACAAAAATATAGGGTTAATTATTTTTGATAAAGAATTTCTGGATTTAAATGAAAATATATATGATACCATAATTAGTGAAATAAAAAATGAATCTTTTTATTTATCAAATAATTTTATTTATTCAAAAATTTTATCAAATAATAAAATAAAAGAAATTATAATTGATTATATTGTTAATTATTTTAATAATAAAATACACAATATAGATTATAATAAAATAAATTTTATTGATAAAATTATTTGGATTAATTTAGAACAATCAATAAAAAGAAAAAATTATATGGAAGATATATTAAAGTTTATTAATATAGAATCCGAACGTATTAACGCAATTAATGGTAGACATATTAAAAATTTTGTATTTAAACATTCCCTTTCTCCAGGTGAATTAGGGTGTACATTATCACATATAAAATCAATATCTTCATTGGAAAATTGTACGGGTGAGTATTTTATGATTTGTGAAGATGATGTTTCATTTAATAATATAATTTTAATTAATAAAACATTAAAAGATATTATTTTAAATGCTCCTAGTTTTGATATTCTTTTACTTCAAAAAACTTATAGAAAATCTTTTGAAAAAGATTATATTAAATGGAATGAGAGAATTTATGGTAGTGTATGTTATATAATTTCAAAAAAAGGTATAAAAAAATTTATTGATCAAATTGCAAAATATGATAAAAATCAATTTAAAATTTTTAAAAAATTAAATACATCTGATAATTTTGTTTTTAAATATTTAGATACATGGGTTTATAAATATAATTTTATTACAACATTAGATGAAGAATCAACTATTCATAGTTCTCATCTTAAATTTCATGAAGAATGTAATTTAGCACAACTTAAATATATAATTATGGATTTATTTTAATTAGTTGGAATAAATATATCATTTTTTGTAAATCCATATTTAATTACATCTTTAAATAAGGAATCTTCTTCCAACATTCCAAATGTAGGTCTTCCTCCTGTTTCATCTTTTGTATATTCTGAATTTTCTATTTTTTCTGAGTCTAATAATAATTCAAAAGCACCTGTACCACCAGGTATTACTTTTCCAAGTAATATTCTTGAAGATACTGAATTTGTTGTATCTTTTTCATTAAATATAGCTGCATTAATAAAATGATCCATTGTTTTCTCAAATGATGCTTTAGTAAAAACATCGGAATCTAATTTTCCTAAACCATGTCTATCAATTGATGTAATATTACCTGTATGTGTCATCATATCAATCAAAACAGACATATGATTATGATTTATTGCATCACTTCCAAAAGTACTCATAAATTCATTTAATAATGTTTGTCTTGCTGCTTCTACACCATATAATCTATATGTTGTTGCAATATCATTACTTAGAGTTCTAGTCATATTAATACCTTTAATATATTTTAGTTTTTCAATATTTATACCATCAGTATATACAATAAATTCATCATGTAATTTATAATCTCCTGTTTCTTGATCTGTTATTAATCTTTTTGATGCTTCCATATTAACACCATTTATATTATTAATTCCTTTTAATATAATTTGATCTAATATAATTTTTAAGAAATCTGTTAACATAGTATAATTAAATGATGACATGTTAAATCTAATATGTATTATTTGATCATTTTTATCATTATTTGATAAAATACAACATCTTGTTATTTTAGTAAAAATATCTTTTTCATTCTTTTTAAGATTTTTCAAGTTACTAAAATTCTTTTGCCAATAACTTATAAATTTTGTTTTAATATCAAGTAATGTTGTTTCTTTATCATGTAGTTTTTCCATATTTAGTTTAATTCTAAATACTAATTGTAATGATGATAAATCTGCTTTTTGGTTATTAATAAAAAATGGATTTTGGACATTATCATTTTTTAATTTCTTTGATAACTCATCATTTGTTCCACTGTCAAAATATATTTGTGCGGAATCTATTAATTCTCTTATTGTTAAGAATTTTAAATATGATGCTATTTTGTTAACTTTATTTTTGTTACCAGCTATATCATCATTAAAATATAATTTCATTTGTGGAGTTTTAATATCTTTGCTATAATGCAATAGCTCTTCAATTCTTGGTACACCACCTGTACTCTTTGATGCAGAACCTGCACTGTGTTTTGTATTTAAAGTATTATGAACAATTATACCATTATCTATCATAAATGTTTGGTTACCAGGTACTGTAAAGTCATATACATATATTGATTGATCTGGAGTATAAATTTCTATCTCTTTAATTTCATCCCAAATTACATTTGATTCTGCTGCTTGTTTTAATATGTTTAATTCATTTTCAATTAAATGTTTATTTTCTTCAGCTTCAAATATTTGAATGTATTTTTGTAATGTTCTTCTTCCAATAGAATCTTTTTTAACCCATCTTCCATAAGTTCTACTTTGACCAGGTAGTTTAAGTTCTTTACCACATTTAGCAATAATATCACCAAGACCATTTATTTTATCTATTTCATCTGATAAATTATGAATATCATCTCTTTCAGTATATTGTACAATTGCATCAAGTTTATCTTTATGTAATACTGAACCAATGTGTTCTTTATATAATGAACCATATTTTGATGGTATATCTAAATCATACATTTCTGAACCTTTAACTAAGCTACACCTAATATGACTAAAAATATCAAAGTAACTTAGTAATAATGCAATATCTGTAATTAATTGTTCACTCCTGCTACATACTCTAATATTATTTCTTGAACCATGATTGTTCAAGTTACCGTCACCATCAAAGTATCCTTGAAGTAAACCAGCTTTAAACTCATTTGGTGCTAAAAATGCAAAATCTGGCACTTTTTTAACAAATGATCCATTACCACATGTTTCATTAATTAATGTTGCCAATGCTTTATAACAAAAAGTTGTACTAATAGATGGACCATATTCACCTTGATAGTTTCTTACTATTACTTCTCTATCCAATAATTTAGCAAATTTTGTTACATTATTAATAAAATCTTCTGATATATTACTAATTGATATTGTTCCAGTTATTTTATTTTGATTTGTTGACAAATTACCTTCTGCTAAATATGCACCAATAAACCATCCAAATAAATGATCTAGTTTATATTTTTTATCTTGAATTTCTATTTCACTTTGAACAAAGATATTATCAATATGTTTAGCAACGGGAATACGCATACCAACTTTTAAGTCAGCACCTAATATTGGTTCAACAGTTTGATTTTTTCTAATTAAGTGAGAATGACTTAATGTTGTTTCAACGGATCTTCCACTTCTTGTTTTCACTTTAATGATTTGACCATTTACTGGATGTTTACTTACATGTGAAATTTTATTCCAATGTGTTTTTTCTTGTCCATCAACACCTACAATATAGTACTCTTTATTTAATGTATCAAGATCAGTTTCAACACTATTTTCATGACCAGTATTATGTGTTAGCTCAGGATTCTTTTTAATTATTTTATTTATTAATTTTCCAATTTCACCAGAATATAATTTTAAACTATTATTTTTCTTGTTTTTGATAACAACTTTTAAATGATGAAAATGCATCAATGACATCTGTGATGTTGGCTCACCTATAGATTGTGCAGCTATAATACCAACCATTTCTCCAGGCTCAACAAGAGCTTTTACAAAGTTTAATTTAATATCTTTTATTATACTATCAAATTGTGTTTTTGTTAATCCATAGTTAAAAATACATTTTTTTGGACATAAATAATTATGAATTGCTATTTCTAATAAATATTTCAACGATCTATCATCATGTAATAAATGCTTATCTGTTTCCTTCAAAGATGGAAGTAATCTTGTTTCTTCTGATATTAATAATTCTTCAATTGAATCAATAATATATTGAGGTGTTAATTCAAGATTTTCTTTTTTATTTGAATAATCTTGAATAATTCTCAATAAGTTAACAGGTAAGAAGTATTTTTCTTCTAATACTTTGTAATTATTATGTGCTACTTGTTGAATATTTCTCAAGTTATTTCTGAATGTTAATATTTTTTCAATATAACTTTTATTTAATTTTGAAATATCTTTTAGTTTTAATTTTGATTCTAATTTCTTAATTTCTTCTGTTGAAAAACCAAATACTTCATTTATTTTTTGATTGTTCATACTTAACATTTCTATTGGTAACATTGTTTGTTTTGATTGTTCAATACCATTTTCACCATAAACATATTGAATAATTACATTTTTTGAGTTACGATTAGTCATATCATATTTTATTGATAAGTCTTCAAGACCTTTGATCAATTGCCTTTGAATATATCCAGTTTTTGCTGTATCTCTAACTTGAAGTCCATTTGCTAAACCGAAATTAAATGTTGTTGGTATTGTTAAATCATATACTTTTGGATGTTTACTAACATCAATCAAATTTATTTCAGTAATTTCGTCAAGAATAACATTATTTAATGTTTTAACAGTTAAATGAGATTTTATCCATCTTTTTTCTTTCATTTTTTTATTTCTAACATCTTCAAGTAATGTTATTTTATCAGAAAATTTTTGCGCCCACTGTGCAGATATTCTTAATCTGTATGATGGTTTGATATTTTTAGTACCCAAATTATTTTCTTTTAATTTTGTAACATACATTTTACCATAAATTCCTAAACGAGAACATAACATAAGAATTCCTTCTATTAAACGTTTTGAACAGGAGCTTGCATCAATTGAATTTTTAGTAATACAGCCATCACCGGAAAAATAACCATTTAATAAACCACAAATGAATTCATCAGATGCAATAAATGCTTCAGATGGAACAAACTTATTTTCTGCCCCTCTTCCTACAAGTTTAGTTATAAATCTTGTTAAAATAGTAGAATTACCTCTAATTGACAAAGATTGACCTCCTATTTTATTAATTTTTTCTTCCTCTTTCCATTCAATTTTATAATTATTAAACCATGATTTTACAAATGATTTAATATTTTCATTAATATTAGTTATTCTTATTGATTCACCAGAAATACTACCTTCTGATAAAAATAATCCAATAAAAACACCATTAGTATAATTAAGTGGAAACTTTTCAGGTATTATTGCTTTACTTCTTTTTGCCTTATAAGGATAAACACCATTTTTATTTATATTTTCCGTATTTGATCTCATTGTACACCTTTGTAATGATGCTTTTTTTGTAAATGGTAATGTAAATGTATTATTATTATTTTTATTCCACCAACCGGATTCAATTTTATCATAACCCTCCATTGACTCATTCATTAATTTAACTGCTTTATCATATTCTGATCCATATAAATATTCTTTCTTAGATAAGTAATTAGATAATTCAATATATTCTTGAATAATTGGAGGTTTACACAATTCTGCTGTTACAGGAACACTATCTCCAATCTTAATTTCTGGTGTTAAAACTTCTTTAAATTCATTTGTTTTATTATTCCAAATCAATAAAGATTTAGAATCAGTTACAGTTACATTTCTACCACCTTTTGTTTTTATTTCATATAGTCTTTCAGTTGGATCATGACGTGTTACTGCTGATACTTCACCCCAAGATACATTACCTTGATAATCTGTTGTTGGAATGTATATATTTCTTGTGTCTAATAATTCCATTTGTTTTTCTTCATAATGTTGAACTTTTTCTTTATTATTATTCAATAAATTATCAATCCATTTACCTATTTCAATATATTTTGGTTCATTATTTTCAATAATTACTATTGGTGTTTCCCAAGTTACTGATTTTATGGCCGTATCGATTAATCCTTCTCTACCTGCCATTGCATCATAAAAATATTCAAAAGTATTTACACCTTGAACAAATGAAGATTTGATAAAACCTCTTGCTTCAGGTGTATCATCATCTCTATGAAATATTGGTAATGATCTATTTTCTACTTTCTTTTTAATTCTACTTCCTTCAACAGTTTTTTGACCTACACAACACATCATATGTTGTACATTCATTATACTACCTTTTGACTTAGAATCCATCATAACAAACAAGTTATTTTTATTATCTAATGTTTTTGATACTGTATTACCAATATCTACACTAAATGCATTTAAATCAGATCTTAAAATGTTTTCAACTATTGATGGATCTAATTGATCTATATCATTTTCATATTGTGTTAATAATACATTGTATTCATTAATTTTATTATTTGTCATTTGTTTTACAAGTTCATATACTTTATCAGTTGACATTGTATCACCAAAACCAATAGTAAAACCTCTATGAGCTAAAAATGCTAATACAAGTCTTTGACTATCATCAATAAATTTTCTTGTTTTAGTTGGTCCATATTTATCCCAAATAAAATGAATAATTGAGTTTTTAACTTTTGATAATGTTGATTTATCTAATTTACCTATTGTTAATTGACCATCAACTATTTCAAATGTTTTCTTATCATTTTTGATTTGTACAGTATTAATACCTTTTGGTATAATATATGAAAATATTTCATGACCTGTATATATTTTTTCCATATCTATTTCAAATTTTGTATCTGAACTTGTGTTACATAAAAAGTTTGCTACATCACTTCCTTTTACTCTTACATCTGGTTGTGTTAACAAATATGCACCTGATAATGCATCCTGTACACAACCAATAATTGGATTTGAATCTTTTGCTCCGATAATTTGTAAAGCTACGTTTGCTATTCTTCTTAATTCATTTCTTGCTTGTATTGATTGTGCAATATGCACATTCATTTCGTCACCATCGAACATTAGTTACCTATATTTTCATATAACCATACTTTGTTGATTAATAAACATGATTTAATAATCATGATGTAATTTATTAACCCCCGAATATGATCACCATTACTGGTGGGATTAGACTATATCTTAAGCACTCATTGAAGTTAATTAGACTTCTCGTACCCACTAACATTTAGTCGTTGAACCTTATTCTTATCCTTATTATAACGGATTTAAGAATCTTGGCTGCGGATTGTCCTAAATAACATATGTTTTTACTATTGGGAACGGTCATTACCCGTGGTCCTTTTAAATGTTTCCATAGAAAAGTAGTAATATATTATTGTAAATTTTTGAAATAATTTTTATAATCAATTATTTACAGGAGTTTCCCGCAATTTGAAAGTGTTGCCCATTACACATGGACTAGGATGTAAAAAGCTTTATATCGCTCATCCTTTTACAGACACGATGGATTTTCTATCTGCATTATATGGACCACATACACTGACATTTACTCGTAAAGTATTACAATCATCACGATCAATTACATGTGCTCTATGACCCATCATAGAAGGTTTGTGTAAAGTTGGTTGACGGTTGAAAAGGAGCCAATCATCATTAACTACATGTCTTTCAACTATATCACCAATATTTAATTTTATAGCCTTCTTTCTATATTTTAAATCTATTTTAAGTATTTCTGGTTTACCGTCTTTATAAACTGTTCTAAATACAAAGTTAGCACCTGGATAATCATCTCTACCATTTTTAACCAAATCTGTTAAATGTTTTATATTAAATGGTGTTACTTCCTCTGGAACTGTTAATTCCATTGCTATTTTTTTTGGTATACCTACTTGATCAATATCAATGTAAGGATCAGATGTAATAACTGAACGAGCACTGAAATCAACTCTTTTTCCCATGAGATTACTACGTACACGACCTTGTTTGGCTTTTATACGTTCTGAAATTGATTTAATTGGCTTACCACCAGTTTTAAACTCTGATTTTGGTAATGAGATATTTTCATTATCAAAATATTGTACAATATGTAATTGTAATAAGTTCATTATATCTTGGTTATATGCTGATATTTCTGTGTTATTTACTTCTTTGTCCATTTGTGCACGGACTCTTTTATTGCTATTAATAATATCTGCAATTTTTAAAGTCAATGAATCTTCCATAGTCGATGACTGCATAAAATCTATTTTTGCTGTAGGTCTTATAACAACTGGAGGAATTGGAAATCTTGTTAATATTAGATCTTCAGGTCTTTGTAATTTTGGATTAAATCCAAGAATAAAACATTCTGTATCAGATAAGTTTGATAATATATTATAACATTCTCTTTGCGTTAATGGTCTTATTATTTTTTTACCCTGTTCTACTATTTCTCCAGTTTTTTCATCAACTACTTGACTTGTAATTTCTCTTTCTAATATTAATTTTAATGAAGCTGCACTTTCTTTTTCTTCTTTTTTTATTTTACCTACAGGTGTACCACAGTTTGGACAAAAATATACATTTTTTGTTAACTGTTTAATTTCTTTAAATCTACTATCCGGTTTTTTATTTACTAATTTTTTATATACATTATCTACACGATCAATTAATACTTTTGAACATTGTAAACATATACATTGTAATACTAATTTTAAATGAGGTAAAAATCCATAATGGTATGCATATTCTGCTAATTCTGTATGACCAAAATGCCCAGGGCAATCATTCGCATCCTGACCACATGTTGTACATGGTAAATATATATCACATGTACCTAATCTTAAATCTACTAATCCACCTTTTATAGGTTCATAGTTTTGATATGACTCTGGTAAATTTATACCAAAAGGATCATTTGATACTGTTGAATATTGTTTTACCTCTTTATTTGTAAATATACAAAACTCTACACCTTTAATAGATTTGACATCTTCGCTATAATACTTGGGATCTGTTGACATACTTATTTATATAAGGGAGAAACCTTTATATAATTAAATAATCAAATTTTTTTTAAATTTTATTTCAAAGTTAGTTTAAATGATTGAAAAAATTATTAAAGATTTTATTGATAAATTTCTACTTGAAATAAAAAAAGAAGAAAACCAAAAGAAATTAGAATATGAATTCCTTAATCCGTTACTTACACATTATACTAATAAAGTTTATCCCTATATTACTTTATTGATGATTTTATATTGTATTAATTTATTGTTAATTGTTATTATTTTAGTTTTAATAATTATGTTTAATCGTAAAAAATAAAATTCTAAACTAAAATAATATGAGTAATAATTATTTTTCTTTAAATAGAGCTTTAGAAAATAGTAGTGATACTTCAAATCCTGTTATTACTAGAAATAATATTATAAATAATACTAATAATAGTAATTTTTTAGATTATCCTGAACAAACAAGAAAAACCATACCTAATCAATTTAATAGTTCGCAACCTGTTCAAAATATTAATGGTTTACCTAATCAATATGTTAATAGTTCGCAACCTGTTCAAAATATTAATGGTTTACCTAATCAATATGTTAATAGTTTACCAGTTCAATATGTTAATGGTTTACCAGTTCAATATGTTAATGGTTTACCAGTTCAATATATTAATAGTTTACCAGTTCAATATATTAATAGTTTACCAGTTCAATATATTAATAGTTTACCAGTTCAATATATTAATGGTTCACAACCAGTTCCATTTATTAATGAATCATTATCTAATCAATATGTTAACAGTTTACCTAATCAATATGTTAATGGTTCTCAACCTAATCAATATGTTAATAGTTTACCAGTTCAATATGTTAATAGTTTACCTAATCAATATGTTAATGGTTCTCAACCTATTCAATATGTTAATAGTTTACCTAATCAATATGTTAATAGTTTACCTAATCAATATGTTAATAGTTTACCTAATCAATATGTTAATAGTTTACCTAATCAATATGTTAATAGTTTACCTAATCAATATGTTAATGGTTCACAACCAGTTCCTATTGAATATAATAATTCTAATGAAGAATCTGTAGAACAAAATTTTAAACTATTAAATTTATCACAAACTGAACAAAATATACAAGAAGAACCAGCTATTTTTCAATCAGAACCTGTAGAACAATTAGAAACTAAAGAAGAATTAGAAACTAAAGAACAATTAGAAACTAAAGAACAATTAGAAACTAAAGAACAATTAGAAACTAAAGAACAATTAGAAACTAAAGAACAATCAGAACCTATTACCAAATCTATTGAATTTAATGAATTAAAAAATAATTTAATTGAAATTCAAAAAAAAATAGATAATATATCATCAAATACAGATAATATAGATGTTGATTGTGATAAAAAAATAAATATTGTTAAAAATGAATTAATTGATAAAATCAATAAAATAAATGATAAAAATAAAGATACTAAAAATAATTATATAAATGATTTATTTGAATTATTACTTACAAATAAAATTTTAACAAATAATGAAATTATGAATATAAAAAAAAAAATTAATAATAATGAAATTGATCATGATACTGTAATAACTTATCTAGAAAATAAAAAAAAATTAACAAAACAACTGCAGTTTAATCAATATAGAAATACTAATAATTATAATGATCTTCTAAATGGTAAATGGCAAGTTCCCATGCCCAGACCTCCTGTTTGTGTCAATAACGCAGAGATGAATAAAGTATATCAGTATGATTCTGTATTTAATAATTATGCTCAATTTAAATAGATATATTTTTTTCTAAAATTTTATTAAACTTCATAGCTAAATTATAAATTTCATGAGTGTATTTAGTTTTATTATAAATAATATTATACCATATTTTTGATAACTTATTTGCGTCTTTCCAATTAAAATTATTATTCTCTAAAATTTTGATATAGTCTTTTCTTTTGTTTAATCTTGATAAAGATTCAGATGGAAAAAAATTTAACATTTCATTTTTCCCTTTAAAACTAATAATTATTTTTTGCTCCATAACTAATTATAATTAATATAAAATAATTAATTTACAATTTTTTATATAATTTAATATAATATGCATTATACAGCTGATGGTAGAGTAGTTAAAGAAAACACAAATTTAAATCAAAAAAAAAATACTATAAGTTTTAATTATGAATCAAATAATAATTTAAGTAATAATTCTGACATATCAAGTAATAGTATATTTGGTCCGGAAGTAATATTACAAAATATTGATAGTAATAAATCTAATAAATTAACTACTATAAAAAATGACATGATTTTTGCCCCTTATAATGAAATTGATGAAGATCAATTTAATTTATCAATGATAAATAATACACAATTTCCATATACATTAACAGCACAAGATAATAATTATTTAAATTTTTTTCAAAAACAACTACAACAACAAATTATGATGTCCTTTGAACAACCAATAATGTCTTCAGAACAACCTTTATTTCCAATTCAACAACAAATGATGTCTTCCGAACAACCAGTCATGTCTTCAGAACAACCTTTATTTCCAATTCAACAACCAATTATGATGTCTTTTGAACAACCAATGATGTCTTTTGAACAACCAATGATGTCTTTTGAACAACCTTTATTTCCAATTCAACAACAAATGATGTCTTCTGAACAACCAATGATGTCTTTTGAACAATCTTTATTTCCAATTCAACAACAAATGATGTCTTCTGAACAACAAATGATGTCTTCTGAACAACAAATGATGTCTTCTGAACAACAAATGATGTCTTCTGAACAACAAATGATGTCTTCTGAACAACCAATGATGTCTTCTGAACAACCAATGATGTCTTCTGAACAACCAATGATGTCTTCTGAACAACCAATGATGTCTTCTGAACAACCAATCGTATCACTTGAAAAAAGCATGACTGATATATTACCAGTATTTAATAATACTAATTTATTTTCATCAGAGATTGTACCAATAAATAATGATAGTATTCCTATTTTACCTTTATATACTGAAAAATCAAAAAATAAAATTAATGATATATTTGATAATGAATTTAGTATTTTATCACAAGAAGCAGATATTGATTTTAATAAAATAGCAAATATACCATTATCATTTAGTGAACAAGTACCAATGTTTAGTGAACAAGTACCAATGTTTAGTGAACAAGTACCAATGTTTAGTGAACAAGTACCAATGTTTAGTGAACAAGTACAAATGTTTAGTGAACAAGTACAAATGTTTAGTGAACAAGTACCAATGTTTAGTGAACAAGTACAAATGTTTAGTGAACAAGTACCAATGTTTAGTGAACAATCATTAGTTGTTTCAAGTGAATATGTTTCAATGTTTAGTAAAGAAATACCTATGTTCAGTGAACAAACACCATCTTATAGTGAACAAGTACCATTTTTTAGTGAACAAGTACCATTTTTTAGTGAACAATCAATTAATATTTCATCTGAATTTGCTCCTATGTCAACATTTGCACCATCTTATAGTGAACAAGTACCATCTTATAGTGAACAAGTACCATCTTATAGTGAACAAGTACCATCTTATAGTGAACAAGTACCAACTTATAGTGAACAAGTACCAACTTATAGTGAACAAGTACCAACTTATAGTGAACAAGTACCAACTTATAGTGAACAAGTACCATCTTATAGTGAACAAGTACCATCTTATAGTGAACAAGTACCATCTTATAGTGAACAAGTACCAACTTATAGTGTACAAGTACCAACTTATAGTGTACAAGTACCAACTTATAGTGAACAAGTACCATCTTATAGTGTACAAGTACCAACTTATAGTGAACAAGTACCAACTTATAGTGAACAAGTACCAACTTATAGTGTACAAGCACCAACTTATAGTGAACAAGTACCAACTTATAGTGAACAAGTACCAACTTATAGTGTACAAGTACCAACTTATAGTGAACAAGCACCTGTATCAAGTATTGAAGAATTACTACAAAAAGATTTAGAAAAATTATCAGAAGAAGAAATAATAAAAACATTACTTAAAGAAGGTGTATCATTAGATGTAATAAATACACCAATAGTTAGTGAAGAAGTACCAATAGAAAATACAATTGTTCAAAGTTCTGAAATATCAGATGAAACTTTAAAATTATTTGAAGAACAAGTTAAAAAATTATCTAATATATAAAAAAATTTTTATCTAGATTATTTATAATGGATAGAATATACATTATAATTATTGCTATTTGTGTTTTTGTAATAATATGGCAATTATTAAGTATTGAAAATTTTGATGAAAGTAAAATAAATACTGGTAAAAAAGCTGAAGAAAGAATAAAAGAATTTGATTATATAAAATTTAAACCTTATATTGAAAAATATTTTAAACCATTAAAAATAATTGATTTAAAATCAATTCCTGTTAAAGAAGATGGATTAATATTTTGTTCTGTTGCTTCATACCGAGATAAACAATGTCCATTAACTGTTATGGATATGATTAAAAAAGCAAAAAATCCACAAAATTTAGTTATTTGTATCAATCAACAAAATGCAGAATCAGATAATGATTGTTTTGATAATCATGATTTTAAACCTGCAAAAATAAAATTTATTAAATTATCCGATAAAGAAGCAAGAGGACCTTGTTGGGCAAGATATTTAATTCAACAAGAATGGAGAGGAGAACAATATTTTTTACAAATTGATTCGCATATGAGATTTGTTCAAGATTGGGATCAAAAATGTATTGATCAATTAAATACTTTACCTGAAAAATCTTGTTTAACAAATTATGTTTCTAATTTTAATTTGAAGGAAGGAAAACCTGATGAACAAAATCAATTAAGAGGTCCATTATCAATCGTTAATAAAGAAACATCTGATATTGATGGATTTTTTAGAGTAAATTCACCATTCATCACTAATGCAGATAAACCAATGTTAGCAAAAGGTTGGGCAGCATGTTTTTCATTTTCAAAATCAGATTTATTACATGATGCTCCATATGATCCATATACACCATTTTTATTCTTTGGTGAAGAAATGGATATATGGGCAAGAATGTGGTCAAGAGGATGGAAAGTATATGCACCATCAGTACCAATATGTTTTACAAGTTTTGATAGAAGTTATAGACCTACATTTTGGGAACATCCTGACCAAAGATCAACAGATTATCTTTCAAGACTCAGATTATATTATAAATTTGGTTATTTAGAAGATATACACACTGATCTTAAAATTGGTTTAGATCATTTTGATTTAGATAAAAGTAAAACATGGAGACAATTTTTAGAATATTGTTTAGATGATGAACCAGAAAAAGTAGATGATGAACCAGAAAAAGTAGTTGATAAACCTGAAAAAGTTAATGATGAACCTGAAAAAGTGAATGATAAATTATAAAAAATATATAGTTTATAAATTATAATATTATCTTATTATATAATGATATCAAATATTTCTACTAATGATAGAAATCTTCTTTTACAAATTATGCTTTTTTATTCTGTACTAACATATTTTATTTTTCCTATAATTGGATTTTATATAAATAAAAATAAAGAGGGAATAACAAATGGTATGATTTTAGGTTCAATAATTTCAATTATTTTATGGTTTAATTATGGATCAAAAATGATAAGTTTAGCTTAATTTTTAGTCTAATTCCATATTTTTTGTATATATGTAAGCAATTTTTTGAATTTTTTGTTTAATTTCTTCCTTAAGTTCATGTTTTGAATTTTTTTTAAATTCTTCATAACATTCTTTCATATCATCAGATAATATTCCTTGTTTATCTTTATAATATTTTACAAACATATCTGCACCCAGTTTAAAAAGGTCATTTAATAAATCATCTTTATCTACTGCTTTCCATTTGTCATCATCATATTTAAATCCTATATCAGATCTTAAGCTAGTAATTTTTACATTATTATTTTCTTTATGATTTGGATTAAATTTAATATTTTCAATTAATTTGGGTATTGGTAAATAATGTTCATCTTCAGATAATAAATGTGTAAATATTTTTTTCAAAAATCCATCACTAACATATGATATATTATCATTATTATAATTATTAATTATAACTGTATTATTATTTATAGTTCCATTATTTGTAATATTATTGTTTATTATTTTTGGCTCAATTTCATTAGTAACTTTACAAATTTTCATATGTCTCCATTTAGATTGTCTTGATGATAAAATTTTACAACATCTTTCACATTTATGATTTTCATCATTAATTTTAATAATTTCATCACTATGAAATTTTTTATTATGATTCCAAAAAGATTGATAAGAAGAATATTTTTTATCACATTTTTTACAATAAAAATCCATTATTTTTAAATATAAATTATTATTTATAAAGTTTATTTTTTTAAATATACTTAAAATATTGGTTACGCAATGATGACAAATGATTACATATATAAACTATGATATAATAGATTTTAACTGTTGTAAAACCATAGTTATACCATAATATTTATTTAAATATAATTAAAAGACATCACTTCAAATAAATGATAAATAAACTTTAAAATATTCGTTATAATATTCAGTCATTTTTTGTTATTAGTTTAACAAATTTATTTACCATATATTTCACCTTTTATTTTTATTATTTTGCTGAAATTCCACCAGGTTCTTTTTAGATTTATAGCAATATCAAGTATTTTTATTTTTCATCATCTGAATCAGACTATTTTATACTCATATTTAATATCAATCATATAAAAATTTAATACATGAATTTATGATATCAATGAAATAACTAATATTTTCATTATATGGTAATATAAATTTATCTCTATTTGCTTTTTCTTTGTAATTTCTTAGTTTATTTAATATCATATTTTCTACTATATTCATTGTTGTTTCATCCTTACATTTTTTATAATAAACAACTTCATGCTCACATGTTTTATTATATATGCTTAATCTATTTTTAAGATTTTGTGCTTTACCTATAATATAAATTCTTTTATTTTTATTTTCAGTTGTTGTTAAAATATAAATAACATTATTTTCATGATAATCAGTTCTTGTTTGTTTTTTTACTAATAAATCTTCTAATAATCTTGTTTTTTCTTTATAAGCTTTTATTTCTATATCTTTTTGCTCAATAATTTTATTTGCTAACTCTAATTTTCCAGTAGTAAATAATGTCCTAATCCATTTGCTAACTTGTAACGCAAACTTTGGAGATATCCATTGAGCCAATTGAACTGCTAAAACTGGATGAACCCATGCGCCTTGATCATTTTTATTATTACCACCTTTTTTAATATCAACAAGTAATTGCTCTGGTAGATTTGTGTCGATTTATAATTGAGTAATTAGTTGTTTAGTTGAATCAAGATAATACCAATGATTAAAATCTTTATTTCCAGCCTTGCATATTTGTGTTGCATTAATATTACCATCATTTCTAGAAATAATTTCAATATTATTTAATATAATTTTTGAGGAATTACACCTTTTTCACTGAAAATGGGACACTTAACAGTAAAAAAAATATAATTGCACCCTAGATGAATCGCGTATAAGTATACAGATTGTTTTACAATAAACTTTTTATATACTAATTGATTTAATTAAATAAAACATCAGTATATTTACAATATCTATATAATAATACATAAATATATAGATATACTCATCGATTAAAATTAAACTTTTTTGTCATCATTATAATCATAATAAAGATAATCATGATAAAAATAATAAAATGAAATGTAAATATAAAAAATATACGATTAATTATATCACTTAAATCACAAAGTTTAATAATCTGAATAAGAATAAATAATGATGACAATGATGACAAGAAAATGATGACAAATAAACTTTTAATAAAATTATAATTTTTGATTTAATATAGAAGATATATAAAAAATATTTTGAAAAAAATTATATATTACATCAGTTTACATAAACTTTTATTATAAAATATTTGTTTCATCTTTACTGAAAAAAAATTAAGGTATACAAAAGTTTAAACTTGTGTGTGTACACAAGAGAAATAATTAAAAAAGTTTTTTAAAAAAATTATTATTTAGAGGAAAATAATAATCATTAAATATTAAATAGTTAATAAAAATAAACCAATATAAAAAGAACAAATAAATTATTTAATAAAAAATTACTTTAAATATATAATTTTATCTAATTTATTATAATTGTTAATGTCAGAAGATATAGAAGTATTAAATTTATTTGTAAATAGAAATTTTATTTATGATTTGAGTTTAAATAATGTATTGGATTCAAATAATACTAGTTTAAATTTTTCCATTACTACAAATAATAAATATGGAACAACTAATGAACCTATTTGTCAATTAGATGGTAATAAGTTAATTGCATATAATGAAGGTATTTGTGATATATTAGGATCTACAACTGAAACAGATTTATATAATAAAGGTAAATCAAAAGTAAAACGTATAATAGTAAGTAAAAATAATCAAAAACCTTTGATTTTAAATAATAAAGGACCTATTTATTTTAATGAAACAATAAAAATAGATATTACAGGAGGATCAATTGCTAATCCTATAATATTATCATGTGATTCATCATCATGTATAATAAATCAAAATAAATTAAAATTTACTAATATTGGAACTTATAATGTAAAAGCAATTAAATATGGTAATTTTATGTACAATGATGTACAATTAATAATGAATTTAAATATTTTACCAATAAAGCAAACAGATCTAAAATTATCAATAAAAGATATTGATAATCAAGATAATATTGAATTAAATATTGATAGATCAAAAACATATGAACTATTACTTGAAAATTATAATGAAAAACCATCAATAACATATAATATATTATATAATATATTATATACATCATCTATTGATCCCGCTAAACCAATTTGTAAAATAATTGATGGTAATAAATTAATGGCATTTAGTGAAGGAAGTTGTATATTGCAAGCAACAACATCTGCTACAACAAATTATTTATCAACTGAATCTAATAAAATAAATATAATCGTAATTAAAAATTATCAAAATAATATTTTATTAAATAACACTGAAAACCTATATTATAAAGGTAGTATTGAATTAAATCCTACTGGAGGTAGTACAAAAAGTAAATTTGATTATGAGGTGAAAGATACATTAAATTGTACTTTAAGTGGAAATATATTATTAGGAAATAGTGCAGGCGATTGTGTAGTATCTATAACAAAAGAGGGTGATGAAATATTTGAGAATATAACAAATGATTTTGAGATAAGAGTAAATAAAATTAAACAATCAAATGCATATGTATATTTATTATCACCAACTGGAGATTATATAGGAAAAAATAATGACATAAGTGGAAATGAAACTGAAAGTTCTGGTTATCAGTTAGATGATAATTCAAGTTATATAAATGTAAATGTTAATAGAGATATATCATATCAATTAATAACAGGCAATGTAAGTGATAATGCAATAGCAAAATATAAAATTACACCAAGAAACATGTTAGATAATGATGAATATTTATTTTATTACTACACATTTAATTATGATTCTGTAAACAATATATCAGTATTCAATAGTAATTATACACAATCATATGATGCAACCTTATCAGTTTCAGGACTAATAAATCTAAAAGATGATATTTATGGTCCCGGTATATTATCATTAAATAACAAAAATACTAATAATCAATTTGTAAAGTTAAAATCTTTAGTAATTAAAAATCAAGGTATAACAATAGGGTTCTGGGGTAAAATGAATAAATCGCCTGATAAAACTCTATTTTTCTCTTTTTCAAATGGTTATCATGTTGAAGATATATATATGGGAATAAATAATGGAAAACTTTTTGCAGGTTATGTTAAAGCTGAACACGTTACTACAACTTATGAAAATATTTTAGAATTTCCTTTTGAAAATTTAAATAATGATATTTGGCATCATATTGTTTGGGTAATATTACCAGAAGGAACATGGAAATTTTATTTAGATGGATATTTATTAGAATCCTATTATTGTAGAGCATATCCAACACAAATTTTAAGAAAAAATTGTTTTATTGGTAATGGTGTAAATAATATTTGGGGAAATTTAAGTATGTCTAATTTTAGATTATATAATAGATCTTTAACAGATAATGAAGTGAAATATTTATGTGATTATACTACAATATATTCAACTTTAAATATTGGATCTTTTTATTTAGATAATGATTTGGAAACATATTATAATTTTGCTAGTTATGCATGTGAAAGTTTAAGTAATTTAAATATTATTAAAGTAGTACCAACATCAAAAATATTTAGATCTTCAACAATAAATATAACTGATATATCAGGTAATTTAAAATTTAAAAATGGTGTATATAATGTAAAATCATCATCATTTTATGGAGAAGGTTATGAAGGTTTTCAAGCTTTTAATGATGAAAAAAATAATTTTTGGGCAACATCTATAAATGGAATAAATAATTACAAACAAGATCCATATAATAAAGGTATTTATCAAGGTGGAGGTGAAGGACTTTTATGGTCAACTCAAGTTACAGGAATTGGTAACGTATCTGGTGAATGGTTACAAATTGAAATACCATATAAAATTGTATTAAAAAATTATTCATTAGTCATAAGAAAAGGTTTATTAATTAGTTGGCCAACAGAATATGTAATTGCAGGATCAAATAATGGTAATGATTGGGAATTAGTTGAATATAAAAAGATTACAACAGTACCAAATAATTCAGTTGGAATATTCACTATAACATCTACTAAAGATTATTCTTTTTTCAGATTAATCGTAATAAAAACAAATGGAAGTAATTTTATTAATTTATGTCAATGGAATATAACTGGTAATTTATTAAGTGATTTAGGTAATATAAATACTTATAGATTAGCAGATATATCAAAAGATGGTTTAATTTATGAAGCAACTTTGTCCAATAAAAATATAATTATAAATGACAATATAATAGATTATGTAGAATTAAAATCACAAAATAATGATTTTATAAAAATAGATGAAATAATATTAAAAAATGCTAGTGGAATATCATTTTGTATTTGGTTAAAAGGTTTATCAACACAAGATAATTCTATAATATTTACATTAAATACTGATTTGTCTAATAATATAAATTTATTACTTTCTGGAAATAAATTAGCTGCACAAATAGGAAAAACTATTATAAATAATATAAATAATGAAAATATTAATGATGGTATTTGGAGACATATTGTTTGGACAATAAATGGAAATACCTGGAAATTTTATATTAATGGTATTTTAGTAAATACAATAACAAATGGAGCATATCCATTGATTAATATAAAAAGAAATAATTGTTATATTGGAAAAGGAATTAATAATAATTTTAAATCATTAAATGGTGGTATATCTGATTTTAGAATTTACAATAGAATATTAACTGAAATTGATGCAATGAATTTATATAAATTTAAATTACCACTATTTTTTAAATTAAATAAAGAAAATTATTTATTAATTTACTATCCATTAAGTTATAAAACTATAAATAACTTACAAATTGGTAATATGGCATCAGGAACCAATGTATTAGATGGAACAATGTCTGTTAAAGATTTAGTATTAAATAAAAGTTCTCAATATGGAAATAATTATGCTAGTTTTAAATCAGAATTAGAATATTTAACTTTAGGAAAATTTACAACAACTAATAATGGTTTAACAATTTGTTTTTCATTTCAATTTAATTCTTTAAATAATGATCAAGTAATATTTGAATTTAGTGATAATGGAAAAAGTAGTATATCTTGTAAACTTACAGAATTTAGTGATTCATATTTTAAAATTTTATTTACAGTAACGAGAAATAACTATCCGAAAGATAAAAATAATTATACACGATATTGGATATGGTTACCATATCAAGAATATAAAAGATGGACACATATATCTTGGAATTTTATTAAAATAAATGAAATATATGCAAACTGGAAAATTTATGTAGATGGAAAATTATATTCGATTTTTGATGAAAATGTAGGTTTTGGATATTACTATTATCCGGAATCAATTGAAAGAAAAACAAATTATATTGGAAAATCATTTTTACCAGGTTTTAGCAATTTTATAGGTTCAATTTATGATGTAAGAATATATTCTAAAGTATTAACAGCTGATGAATTAAAATATTTTTCAACACAAAGATTTTTCCCAGTATATAGATTTTTTAATAATCAATTAACTAGTTATAATTTTGGCGGTTTATATATTCAAGCATATATAAATTCAACAGATAATTATAATTTTAGTTTATCAAAATCATTATTTTTAAATATAACAAAAAATAGACAACCTGATTTTAAAATAGTATCAGGTAAAGGTATAACCGGTAAATTTGATGGATTAACAACACCAAATAATTTAGATGGTTATAGTATTGATTATTTTAATACACCAGTGAGTGGAATACAACCGGTAATTGCTGCAATAGGAAATAAGTTATATATAAATTCATTACAAAATGAATCAAATAATGATTCATTTATTTTAGAAACATATCAAAGTTCTTTATTATTTACTAAAGGTAATTCTATAGGTAGTAAAGGTACACAAGGTAATATAATTCAGTCTGTTAAAATAGTGAAAGTTGGTGATTATTTTTATAATGATTTAACAAAAATATACAACATTTGGATAAGAAGAAATGATAGAGTACCTTTTGGAATAATATTATCAAATAGTAATAAGATTAATATCATAAATAGTTTATTTGATAATAAAATAAATTTAATTAATATTTATAATATCAAAATAGATAGAACAAATTCATATAAATTAACATTAACAAGTAATTATACAATTGATTTAAAAGAATATGAAATAACAGGAGATAAAATAGATGGTAAAGAGATAATTCAATTAAATAATGGTTTATTGACAGCAATGAATTCTGGACAAATAAAAATTCTAGCAAAAGTTAAAGAAAGTAGTATATGGAATGAAGGAACATCTATACTAACTACAATAAATATATTAAAAGAAAATCAAAGTGAATTAGTAATTAATGAAATACCAAAACTTTACTATTTATCATCAATAAATTTAAATGTAAATGGTGGTAATTCTTCCCAAGCCATAGTATTAACAACAAATAATAATGATATATGTTCTATAAATGAAATGAAAATTAATGGTTTAAAAACAGGAAAATGTAAAATAAAAGCAACAAGAGGTGAAGATGATTTTTATTATTTAAAATTTGTAGAAACAGTAATTGAAGTATTACCAATTGATCAAAATTTTTATATTAATATAAATGAATTAACACAAGATGATGATAAAAATTATATTATAAAAGTAAATCCAGATAAAAAATATAAATTAATTTTACAAAATATAATGGAAACACCTGCATATATAAATTATAAACCAAATAATAATTTATTAAGAGTAAATAATGAAGGCTTTGTAACAGCTTTAAATGCAGGTATTTCATCAGTAGAAATAGAATTAGGAAAAACAATAAATTATAATTTAACTAAAAAAATAATAAATTTTAAAATTATAAAAAATGATCAATCTAAATTAAATGTTGGTCATATAAATAATTTATATTATCAAAATACAATTAAAATAGATATATCTGGGGGAAATAGTGCAAACAATGTTAGATTTGAATCCGAAACAGAAAATTGTACTATAAGTGGTGATGTTATTGGCGGGAGTCAAACAGGTGATTGTTTAATTAAAGTTACAAAACCAGAAGATTTTATGTATAACAATATATCGACAGAAATTAATTTATTAGTTAAACCAATATACCAACCTAAATTAAAAATAGAAATGAAAAATCAAATAATTAGTGGTGATGAATATGTATTAAATGTAGATCCAACAAATAAAATAAAATTAAATTTATTAAATGTATTAGAAAATCCAACAATATTTTATGCCGTAATTGATGAAACCCCAAATGAAAAAGCACCAGTATGTAAAATAGAAAAAGATATATTAATTCCATTAAATTCAGGATTTTGTAATATTAAAGCAATTACAACATCAACAAAGAATTATTTATCTACAGAATCATTAATGATAAAAGTTATTGTTAATAAAAATAAACAAGAACCATTAATAATGGAACAATTATCAAAAATTAGTTTTAGAAATATTTTTGACATCAATATAAAAGGTGGATCAAATAATAATGAAATAATATTACAAAAACAAACTGAAAATTGTTTAATAAATAATAAAAATGTACAAGCAACTAAAGCTGGGTCCTGTTTTATTAAAGCAATAAAAGAAAGTGATTATAAATATGAAAAAGTAGAGTTAGATATAAATTTTGAAATAGAAAAAATAGAACAACCTGTCGTTGCACTAAGTATAAATAGTTTAAAACCAATAAATTATGAATATTTTATGATGGTTAATAGAGATCTTGAATTTGTATTATATGTAAGTAATTATATTGAAAATCCACAAATAACATTTGAGATAGTAAATATAACAGCAAGTGATGATGTCTTATGTATAATAAATAATAATAAAATTATACCATATAATTTTGGAAAATGTAAAATTAGAGCTGTACTAAGTGAAACAACTAATTATAAATCATCATATAGTAATTTTATTAATATAAATTTTGATAAATATAATCAAGAACCATTAAAAATAATTTGTCCACTAGAAATAAATTATAACTCAGTAATATTTTTAAAATCAACTGGAGGAAATGTAAAAGAAAATGAAGTAAAATATACATCAGATAACAATTCAGTATGTTCTATAACAAACTTAACTGAATTAAAAGGTGCAGGATCTGGAAAATGTAAAATAAAAGCATTCAAAGAAGGTAATTTTATGTATAATCCTGTTGAAACTTTTATTGAAATAGAAGTAAAAAAAATAAAACAAACAATAAAAATTAATGAAGTTGCAAAATTAAACACTATTTTTATTGAAGATGTTGAGTATGATTTATCTCTAAATGAATTAAAAGAAAATGCAGATGTAAAATATACAATAATTTCAGAAACAAAAAAAAGTAAATTTACAAATAAAGTTTGTTCACTAAATAACAATAAATTAAAAGGAACAGGTGCAGGTATTGTAATAATAAAAGCAAGCACAATGGAAACACATAATTATTTAGCAACAGAAACAGAACCAATAAAAATAACAGTAAATCAAAAACAACCAGCTGATTTTATAATTGATAACCATGAAACATTATTTTATGGTAAAACAATAACAATAACAACTGATAATGGTCAAAAAAATCCTGGAATAGTATTTTCATGTAATGATCCTGGTATTAAAATAGTAGATAATAAATTTACATGTTTAAAAGCAGCAAAATATGTTATAACAGGAACAAAATTAGAAACTTTAGAAACTAGTGAATTGGTAAAAACTTTTATTTTGACCGGTTATAAATTAGAACAAATAGGATTTGCAATAACCAATACAGTTTTAAGTTATGATATTGTTGTTAATGGCAAAATAAATATAACTACAAGTAAAATTTTTGAAAATGCAAAACTTAGTATAAAAATAATAGAAGATAAGCCATTAGATATAAACAATAATTTATGTTGTATAGTAAGAGATAATGTATTAGAAATGATAAATCCAGGTTATGTTAAAATAATAGGTATACTTCGTGAAACTGAAAATTATTTACAAATGACAAGCAAACCAGTTACAATTGTTATTAATAAAAGAAATCAAAATGATATTGTTATAAAAAATTTAAAAGATATAAATATCAATACAACACACACCCTAATTATAGAAAATTCAAGTTCAGGTAATCCAATTAATATAAAACCATTAAGTTCTAGTTGCGAAATACATGGAACAACAATAATTGCTAAAAGTATAACAGAAAAATGTGAATTACTGTTAACTGTTGAAAGCAATAATATTTATAATTCAATAAGTAAAACAATAAATTTTAAAATATTACCAACAAATATGCCAAATTTTACATTATTAAATATTAATACATCAAATGATATTTTAATGAATAAAGAGTATGATTTACGTGTATTAAATGTATTGGAAAATGCTAAAATAAGTTATAATATAACTAGTGTAAAATCTGAAGATCAAGTAAAATATATAGATATAAAAGATAATGTATTAAAACCATTAGGACCAGGAAAAGTAATATTAGAAGCAATAGCAAGTCAAACAAATAATTATTTAGAAACATATTCTAATAAGTTATATTTAAACATTAAAAAAGCAGATCAAGAATTAATAACAACCACTCTACAAAATGTTATTGATTTTAATAATGAAAATAAATTTACAATAAATGGTGGAAGTACTGATAATCCTTTTACATTTGAAATGAAACAAGGATTAGTAATTGAGTATGTAACACAAAATATATATAAAATTGTAGGAGTAAAATCTGGTAAATATATAGTAAAAATTAAAAAATCAGGTGATGATAAATATAATGATATAGAGATAACAACTCATGTAACAGTTAATAAAATAAAACAACCAGATTTTAGTATATTAAATTTTAACGAGAAAAATGAATTTGTAGTAAATAAAAGTAATTTTATACCAATAAAAATAAGTGGTACTAAAGAAAAACCTTATTATGGTTATAAAATAACAAATATTAAACCAATTGATGGTATAATATGTAAATTACATAATGATAATATAATAGCTATGGAAGAAGGTATATGTACTATAGATGCTATTACATTAGAAACTGAAAATTATTTAGCAACACAATCAAGTAATACTATAACAATAAAAATAGTAAAATTACTACAACCAGAATTAAATGTTGTTCCATCTGGAATATTAGATTATAATAACAAAATAAAATTAGTAATTACAGGAGGTATAGAAGAAATACCAACACAAATAGTTTTATCAAATAATAATATAAAGATAGTAAACAATATAGTATTTGGTTTAAATGCAGGAAATACAACAGTAACTGTATTAAAACCAGATACAGATAAATATCAAGGAATTAAAAAAGTATTAGAATTAAAAATAAATAAAATATATCAACCTGATTTTAAACTATTCAATTTAAATGATAATAATACAATTTATGTAAATCCTGATATAAAATATCAATTAAAAACAACACCATTTTATGAAGTAGAAAATGTTAATTATGAAGTATTATATTCATACTCAAAAGATACAAGTAATAATATTTGTGCAATAGTAGATAATAATTTTATAGCTAAAAATGAAGGTGAATGTAAAATAAGAGCTTATACTATAGAAACATCAAATTATTTTAAAACATATTCAAATGAATTAATTATTAAAGTAATTAAAAATAATCAAAAAGATTTAAATATAATTTGTCCAAAAGAAATAAAATTTAATGATGAGGCATATTTAAGTGGTATTGGTGGTAATACAAATAATAATATAATCTATAATACTGATTCAAGTAATTGTATTATAAATAAAAATACAATTAAAGGAAATTATTTTGGAAAAACAAAAATAACAGCGATAAAAGAAGGAGATTTTATGTATAATAAAACAAGTGTAGAATTTTTTGTTAATGTATTTAAAATAAAACAAGTTGATTTTAAAATAAATAATATAAATCAAATGAATGAAATTGAAGTTGATCCAAATACAAAATATTATTTAACTTGTAATAATGTTAAAGAAAGTTCCAAAATAAAATATATAATAAAATCAAGTAAATCAGATGGTGATATAAGTGGAAATGTTGTTTGTTCAATTAATGATAATGTTTTGATACCTCAAAATGCAGGTAAATGCGTTATTTATGCAATAAGTCAAGAAACAAATAATTATATATCAACAACATCAGAAGATGTAGTAATAAATGTTAAGTTAAAAGAAGCAATAGATTTTAAAATAGATAATATTCCAAAATTATTTTATGGTCAAGAATTTTATTTTACTGTAGATAATGGTCAATATAATCCGGATATATCATTTAAACCAACAATGAATCAATTAGTAATTGATGGTTTTAAATTAAAATGCAGTCATTGTGGTTTATTTAAGATAAAGGTACATAAAAAAGGAAATTTTATGTATAAAGCATTAGATAAAGAATTTCCAATATTTATTGAAAAAATACCACAATTAAATTTTGATATATTAAATATATCTCAAACAAATCATGTAACAAAATATTTTGAAGTTATAAAATCAACAAAAGATTTTTATAAAATTTTTACAGACGGTCTATCTGATATTAAATATTTAGATAAATATAATAATGGAACAAACATATTTATATTTAATAAAGGAACAACAATAAATTGGACAAAAATAACTGGAATAGGTTTTGATAGTATAGATATAAGTAGTATAATAAAAAATAAATGGGTAATAATTGATATTTGTCCTATATCATACATTGAAAAAACAAAAACAATGAATGCATTAATAACAGGAAAAAATTTAGAAACAAATAATTTAATAATAATAAAATTAAAAGGTAATCCAACTGTATTAGAATCATATATTCCACAATTAGGATATGGTAATTATTTAATTAATGATAAAAATGTAATTGTTGGAACATTTGAAAATTATTATTGTAATATAAAATCAGAAAAACATTTTTTGATGTATGACCATGGAGTATTTAAAACAAGACAAATTGAAGGATTAAGTAATTTAACTAAAAAATTAAATTATAATAGTTATGTACCAAATTTAGTTATATCATGTATTGATAAAAAAGGATTAATAATATTAAAAGATTACGAAACATATAACATAACAAAAAAATCAAGTCCTTCATATTATTTACCTATAAGTGATATAAATGGTAAATCAATTGATGGATTAGAAAATTCAAAATATACATATGGATCAGTATATATTTTAAGTTCACAATATATATTTTTATTTTGTGTTTTTGATAGTAAAACATCTTTATTAAGAGTTGATATAAATAATAAAATAATAAAAGTAATTTATCAAGATACAAATAATCAAATGTGGGGGTTTGATGTAATTGATATTAATACTATAATAATAATGAATACAAATAATTACTTATTAACTAATAATGGAAATCTTGAATCAGATTTTTATACTTATAGCGCAATAAATGATAATTATACATATACTAAAATTAATAATGGAATAACATGGAAAACATATGATTTAGAAGAATATTTTAAAACAAATATGAATTATAAATTTTATAGTAATGATAGATTTATAGTTATGAAAGATGTTGGATTGATATTTTTTGAATCTTTAAATGATTTGAAAACATACACAATTAATAAACCAATAAGTGTAGTTTATAATCCTGTAAGTGAAAATTCAAGAGTTAAATTAGAATTAATATCATCAATTAGTAAACATAAAGATAAAAAATTATGTTATATTTCAAAAAATCAAATAGTACCATTAGCAGAAGGTACATGTACATTTAAAGCTATAGCTGAAGAAACAACAAATTATAAAATAACAGAAAGTCCAATTTTTACAATAAATTTTGAATTATTAGATCAATCAGATTTAAATATTAAAAATAATTTAGAAAATTTAAGAGTTGATGATAATTTTGAATTAGCTGTTGATGGAGGAAGTACTTCTGTACCATATACTGCATATAGTTTAACAAATAATATAAAAATAGATGGTTATACTGTATCATGTATAGGAATTGGTGAAGCAATATTAGTATTGTATAAAGAAGGTAATGAAACATATAAATATATATCAAAAGAAGTAAGATTTAGAATTAAAAAAGGTATACAAAATATTTTATTAAATGATATTACATATAAAAATGAATTAATAGCAAGAAATACTTATGAATTAAAAGCAACAGGATTAAAACCTGAAAGTAGATTAAGATATAATATTATATCAACTACAGAAAATCTATGTTATGTAATTGAAAATACAAAATTATATACAGTAACAAGTGGTGTAGCATTAATAGAAGCAATAAGTACCGAAACTAATAATTATATGGAAGGAATAAGTAATAAAATATTATTAACAATAAAAAAAGATAAACATAAAGAAATTAAGTTTAAATTATCAAATCCATTACAATATGGAAAAACTGCTTATTTAATGGATGAAGATGGTGAAACTGACATAAAATATATTGTTGAAACAACAAAAGTCTGTAAAATGGAAGGTAATTTAATAACAGCTATTGGAACTGGAAGTTGTATTATTAATGGAATAAAAGAGGGAAATAATATAAAAGAAACATTAGTACAACAATTTAAAATAACAATTAATAAATTAAAACAACCAAAACTATTATTAAATGATATTAATTACATGAATTCAATACATATAAATCCAAATGCAAAATATGTATTGAAATTAGAAGGTGTATTAGAAAATGCAAATGTAAGATATATAATAGTAAATAATTATGATAAAGATAAAAAATTAATATTCCAGAAAGAATCAAATGGATATATAGTAAATGCAAATACATTTGTACCTATAAAAGAAGGCTATTGTGATATTCAAGCAATAGCAGATGAAACTACAAATTATTTACAAACATTTTCTAATAAAATATTTGTTAAAATAGAAAAAACAGATCAAGAAAAATTAATAATAACAAAAAACAAAACCTTAAATTATTTAGGATCAGCTCAGTTAATAACTATTGGAGGAAATACTGAAAATGAAGTTGCATTTAAATTAAATAATAATAATGCTTTTATGAAAGGAAACTATATATTTGGTAGTACAGCAGGAAAAACAATTGTAACTGCAAATAAAAAAGGTAATACAACATATAATGATATATCTGAAAATTATGAAATAGAAATATTAAAAATAAAACAAAAATTTTATATTCAAAATTTAAATAAAACAAATATAATATTTGTTGATGAAAATATTAAAATACCATTAAAAATAATAAATTTAAAAGAAAATCCAAATATTCAATATAATATAATATCATCATTAAATGAAGGAAATATATTAATAAAAGAAAATATATTATATCCGTTATATGCTGGTGAATATATGATTAAGGCACAAGTATCAGAAACTGTAAATTATTTAGCATCAGAGTCACCAGAATTATATATTAAAATAATAAAAAATAAACAAAAACCTTTAGAATTATCAATTGATAAACCATTGTATTATAGAAATAGTTCAATTATACAAACAAAAGGAGGAAATACAACTTTTGAAGAAAAATTTGAAATAAAAGAAAATAACACTAATTGTTTAATAAAAAATAAAACAATTATTGGAAATAATGTTGGATTTTGTAAGTTTTTAGTTAAGAAACAAGGAGATTTTAAATACGAAGAAATTACAGATGAATTATTTGTTGAAATATTACCTATACCACAATATGGAATAAAATTATTGGATGTAAATATATTAAATACAATAGTAGTAAATCCTGATATCAATATAGACTTAAAAGTTATAGGCGTAGAAGAAAATCCACAAATAATATTTAAAATAGTAGAAACAATTCCAAAAGATATATCTAATTCAGAAGTAGTATTAATAAATGGAAATAAATTATCTGGAATGAATGAAGGAATTTGTAAAATTCAAGCAGTATCATTAGAAACACACAATTTTATTGAAACAAGTTCAAATATAATAACAATAATAGTAAATAAAAATTATCAAGAACCATTAAAATTTAAATATAATGAAAATATACTATTTGAATCACAACTAACTATTGAAGGATCAGGAGGTAATAATACTGGTAATTTAATAACTTATAGTTGTAAAGATAATAATTGTAAAATTGATGAAAATACAGCTAAATTTAATAATATAGGAAAATATTTAATAAAAGGAGAAAAGAAAGGAAATTTTATGTATTATGATATTGAACAAGATTTTGAAGTAAATGTTAAACCAATTAAACAACATGATATAAAAGTAAGTGATGTAAATTTTGAAAATGAAGTAGAAGTAGATTTAGATAAACAATATTTATTAAATGTTAGTAATTACAAACAAAATCCGAATATAACTTTTAAAGTTATAAAAGACATACCAGATGATGCAACTAAAAAATCAGTTTGTACAATTGATAGTAGCAATAATTTAGTAGCTGTAAATGCTGGTAAATGTTTAATAAAAGGTTATTTGTCTAGTACTAAAAATTATTTAGAAACAGAAACACCTGAGTATATTTTAAGTGTGATTAAAAAAAGTCCAGCTAATTTTACAATTGATAAAATATTACCAATACCTGTAAAAACTAAATATGAGTTAACAATAAATAATGGAACATTCGATCCAAATATTTATGAGATAACATGTAATGATAGAGATATTAAAATAAATGATAATATAATATCAAGTAATCAATCGGGTGAATATAAATTATATGTAACTAAGAAAGCAACATTTGAATTTAAAGCATTAATAAAAAAAATAAAAATAACTATTGCAAAATTAAACCAACCAAAAATAGTAATAAAAGGATTAGAGACAGATATTTTTGTATCATCAAGTAAAAGTTATAAACTAAGTTTAAATGATATGTATGAAACACCATTTATACAATTTAAAATTGTAAGAAATTTATCAATAGATGGTAAAAGTGATGTATGTATGTTAATAAATAATTCTTTATTTGGATTATCAGAAGGTACATGTTATTTAAAAGTAATAGTAAATGAAACAACAAATTATAATTATCAAGAAACAGAATTAATTAAAATAACTGTAAAAAGAAAAGAACAATCAAAATTAGTTTTTAATAATGTTTTAGAATTAAAAGTTAATGAAACAATACCATTAAATATAATTGGTGGATCATCAAATAGAAAATTAACAATTAAATCAAAAGGAAATAATTGTTTTATAAATGGATCTAATTTATCAGGTATAATTGCAGGTGTAACAACAATAACAGCAACAATGGATGGTGATGCTGAATATTTGCCAACAAGTACCACTGTAAAATTTACAATATATAAAAATTATCAAAATGTAAAATTAGAAAAAATAAATCAATACAATGAATTATTTGTTGGTGATATAGGAACATTATTCATTAATAATATAAGAGAATCAGGAAAAATAAAATATATAATTTCTGATGTAGTAAGTACTGATAATCAAAATTCAATATGTTATATATCTAATGGACAAATAATAACAACAGGTGCAGGTTCATGTTCAATTCAGGGAATTATAAATGAAACATTAAATTATTATGAAACAAAAACAGAAAAAATATATATAAAAATTATGAAAAAACAACAAGACAAATTAGTAATAAATGGTAAAACATCACGAAGTGGATATATTAAATTAAATACTAATTTTAATGATTATAACTATATAAATATAGGAGGTGGTAATACAAGTATATTAAATGTAAATTCAACAACTGATAAATGTAAAATAGTTGAAATAAATTAAAACCTTTAAAATAAGTAAATTTCTCTTTAGTAACGAAATAATATATTAAAGAAAAATTTATTCTAAAATATTATATCTAATTATTTTTAAATGAGTAATGTTAAAATATATGGACAAAAACCAGGAAAGACTTTATTAAAAGTAACAAAAGAGGGTGACAATTTATATGAACCAATATCTGAATATATTGCATTAACAATAAATAAGATAAAACAAGAAAATGTATTGTTAAAAAATATTAATAATAAAAATGAAATTTATTTAGATGATAAAAATACATCATATACTTTATCAGTTGAAAACACAAATGACACAGAAATACTGTATAGAGTAATACAATCTTTTTCTTATGCAGAAAATAATCAAGTTGTATGTGTAATAGAAAAAAATAAACTAATACCAATGAATGAAGGTATATGTATAATTGAAGCAATACTTTATGAATCAGATAATTATTTGGAAACAAGAACTAATCAAATAGTTGTTTCTATATATAAAAAAGACCAAGAAGATTTAAAGACAATAGATTTAGTAGAAATTGAATATAATAAATCAATAAAACTTACATTATTAAGTGGTGATGATAATACATCTGATTTTATTTTTTCAAGTAATAATCCCAGCATTTGTTCAGTTGTAAATGATATGTTGATTGCAAGAAAATCTGGTAGATGTATAATTACATCAATCAAAAAAGGAAATGATGTATTTAATGATATAAAAAAAGAATATAATATAAAAGTAAAAAAAATAAAACAACCAAATATATTATTAAAAAATGTATCAATTGATAATGAATTATTTGTTAATCCAGAATTTCCAAATAGTTTAGGAGTAACAAATATACAAGAAAACGGAAAAGTTTTTTATATAATATCAGATCCAAATATTTGTTTAGTTAAGGATGGTAAATTATATGGTTTATCTGAAGGTAAATGTCAATTACAAGCAATTATCGGTGAAACAGATAATTATTTAACAACTAAAACAAATACTTTAACTTTAAATGTTGTAAAAAATGATCAAAGTGAACTAACAATTACAAAATCAGGAGAATTAAATTATTTATCATCAATTACATTAAGTACAACTGGAGGTAGTACAGGTGAAGAAGTAATTTATTCTACAAAAAGTGATACAATAAAAATAGTAAATAATTATGTTTTTGGTTTAAAATATGGTTTAGCAAGAGTAGTTGCAAGTTTTGAAGGAAATAAAATGTATAATCCAATTAAAAAAGAAATTGATTTTATTGTAAATAAAATTCCTCAACCTAATTTGAAAATTAAAAATATTAATGAATCTAATACAATATTTGTTAATCCAAATATACCTCATAAGTTAAAAACTTATGAAATTATGGAAGATGCATACCTAAAATTTATTATAATAAGTAGTAATATTCCAGATGTTTGTTCAATAAGTAGTAAAAGTATCATTGGAACAAATGAAGGAACATGTTTAGTTCAAGCTATAACGTCAGAAACAAATAATTATTTAGAAACAAAATCGGAACCAATATTAGTAAAAGTAATAAAAAATGATCAAGATCCTTTAATTATTGAATATGATAAAACTATAAATTACAAAGAAACAAAATACATAAAAGTATATGGTGGAAATTCAGGAAAATCACCAACAGTATCAGTAATTGATAATGATGATAACTGCATACTTAATGGATATGAAGTATATGGAAATAAAACAGGTGTATGTCCAATTTTAGTTAAAAAAGATACTGATTTTATGTATAATTCTATTGAAAAAACAATTTTTATTGAAGTTTTACCTATACCCCAACAAAATATTTTTATTACAGATTTAAATGAATTGAATGAAATAGAAGTAGATCCAAATGTTCAATATAAATTAAGCGTAAGTAATACAGATGAAAATCCAATTATTAATTATTATATAGTTTCACAAATACCAGTTCAAAATAATAAAGAAGTTGGTTCAATTAAAGATAATATTATAGTACCATTAAATGAAGGAACAATTGATCTAAAAGCAGTATTAAATATGACTAATAATTATATTGAAACAACTACACCAATATATACCATAAATGTCATATTAAAATCAGCAGCAAATTATATTGTTGATAAAATTCCGCAATTATTTTATAATTCATCAATATTAATAACAATAAATGGAGGTTTATTTAATAATGAATATGAATTAATATCTAAAGAACAAAATTTAGTTGTAGTTGGTAATGAAGTATATGGTAAAAAAGTAGGAGTATATAATTTAATAGTCAGTAAAAAAGCAACATTTATGTACAAAGCATTAAATAAAAAATTAAAAATTATAGTTTATAAAATAAAACAACCTAATTTTAATTTTATTGATTTAGATACAACAATATATGTAGAACCAAATATAGGTATTGAATTAAAAACAACAAGTCCATTAGAAAGTGCAAAAGTTAGATATGTAATAGTATCAGAAACACCAACTAATTCATCAAGAGTAGCAGGTATAACAGAAAATAAATTATTTCCTTACAATGAAGGTATAACAATTATAAAAGCAATAACAACCGAGACTGATAATTATTTATCTACAGAAACTAATTTAATAACAATTAATGTAATTAGAAAAGAACAAAAACCAATTAAAATAACAAATATAGGAGAATTATTTTATGGTTCAACAACATTATTTACTTTATCAGGTGGAAGTATTGAAAGTACATTATTATTTACAAAAAATAATAATAATTGTAATGTTTTATTAAATAAAAATACAATTGAAGGTTTAAATGCAGGAATGTGTAAAATAATAATTACTAAAAAAGGAAATTATATGTATAATGATACAAGTCTAACTTTAAATATTAATGTAAAAAAAATAAGTCAAACAATAAAACTTGAAGATGTAAATTCAGAAAATATAATAATAAATGAACCAAATGTAACAACACCAATTAATATAACAGGAGTAAAAGAAAATCCAAATATAAAATATATTGTCTCAAATCCAGATGTTTGTGTAATAAATAATAATAATATAATAACAATAAGCGAAGGAAGAACAACAATCAAAGCAATATTATTTGAAACACAAAATTATTTACAAACAGAAACAAATACAATAACTATTGATATAATAAAATTAAAAAATACAAGTTTTACAATAATCCCTTCTGATATTTTATATATTAATAAAACCATACAATTAAAAATAATCTCAATAAATAAACGTTCTCCAATAAAATTAGTAAGTGATAATGATAAAATTAGTATTGATGGTCAAAATATAACTGGTCATAAATACGGTGTAAGTAAATTAACTATTACACAATTAGGTGATGAACAATATGAAGATATAGTAACAAATTATGTAATACAAATAAGAAAAATAAAACAAAATATTATATTAAAACAAATAAATTCAAATAATTTAATAAATGTTGATGATAACACAAGTTATGATTTAGTAATTGAAAATGTTAAAGAAAATGCAAATATAACTTATTATATAAAACAAATAGAAAATCAAATAGTTACACAAATACCATGCTATATAAAGAATGGAAAAGTATTTCCATTTTGTGAAGGATCTTGTCTTATATATGCTACAGTTGATGAAACAGAAAATTATGATACAACTTCATCAAATCAAATAACAGTAACTGTATATAAAAATAAAGATTTAAAAGATTTAGGTTCCTTTTATAATATTGATTATAATTCATTATTTGATTTAAATAAATTAGATCCTTTATTAATTTATGAATCAAGTAATAATGAAAATTGTACAATTGTAAATAATGTTTTATTTGCAAAGAAAGCTGGTAAATATAATATAACATATTTTAAATCAGCTGATCGTTTATTCTTTGATTTACAAAAAACATTTGTAGTAAATGTAAAAAAAATATATCAAACATGTATTTTAACAAATATAACTGAAACAAATACTATATATGTTAATCCTAATAATAAAATTGAATTACAAATAACAGGAATAAAAGAAAAGGCACCAATATTTTATAATATTTTGGGTAATGAAGATAATTTATGTGTAATAAATAAAAATATTTTAGTACCATTAAAGAGTGGTAAAATTACAATTGAAGCATATTTATCAGAAACTGATAATTATTTAACAACAAAATTAAATTCAATAAATGTTAATATTATTAAAAATGAACAATTACCTATATCAATTAATTTTAGTGGTACTTTAGAATATTTAGGATCAATTTCAGTAAATATTTTAGGAGGTAGTACAGATATTAATGTAATTTTAGACTCTAGTGATAAAACTATTTGTTCTATATTAAATAATACAATTCTAGGTTTACAAGCAAAAACATGTAGTATAATTGCTATTAAACCGGGTAATTTTATGTATAATGATATAAAAACGAGTCAAATAATAACAGTAAAAAAAATATATCAACCAAATTTTATTGTATTACCATTTAATGATGAAAACACCATTTATGTAAATCCTGAAACAACTCATATTTTAAAAACAAATGAAGTAAAAGAAAATGGTAAAGTCATCTATAAATCTGATAATAATGATTTATGTTCGATTAATAATGATCAACTCATACCATTATTATCTGGTATATGTAATATTCATGCTATAAGTGCAGAAACAGATAATTATTTAGAAACAAAATCTGAGCTTGTCAAATTAAATATAATAAAAAATAATCAATCAGAACTAATAATAAAATATCCTCCAAAAATTAACTATAAAGATTTTGTTTATTTAGAAGTAAGTGGTGGAAATACAATAAATAAAATTATACCAAATATTGATTCATCATTTTGTGCAATTAATGAAAACTATCAATTAGAAGGAACATATGTTGGTTTAGGTAATATCAATTTTTATAAAGAAGGAAATTTTATGTACAATGATATAAACAAAATAATATCAATAGATACTATAAAAATATTTCAAAAAAATATAAATATCAAAAAAATTAATGAAACAAATGAAATTGAAGTTGATCCAGAACTAGAAATAGAATTAAATTTAGAAAATATTGATGATAATCCAAAAATAGAATATGAAATAATATCCCAAACTCCTGTTAAAAAAAATGTATTAAACACAATTAAAATAATTGATAATAAATTATATTCATTAAATGAAGGATCAGCTGTTATAAGAGCTAAATGTTTAGAAACACACAATTATTTAGAAACATTCACACCTGAATTTGAAATAAAAGTTAATTTAAAAAGTGCAAAAAATTTTAATATAGATACCATACCAACACTGTTTTATAATTCATCTGTAAGACTGACAATTGATGGTTCTTTTGATAAAGCAGTTTTTGAAATAAAATCTAATGATAATAATGGTTTATCAGTAAATGAAAATGAATTAAAAGGAAATTATGCAGGATCATATAAACTAACAGTAACAAAATTAGCTACATTTCAATTTAAGGCATTATCAAAAACAGTTAATATAAATGTCTATAAAATAAAACAACCATCATTTTCAATAACTAATTCAAATTTAACATTATTAATTGATATTTATAAAAGTTATAAAATAGAAACAAGTATACCAGAAGAAGAAGCAATAATAAAATATGAATTAATATCAAATACATCAACTAATAGTGAAAATGTTTGTATTTTAAACGGTAACCAAATGTTTTGTATAAATGAAGGTAAAGTAATATTAAAAGCAAAATGTCTTGAAACAAAAAATTATTTAGATACAGAATCAAGTATAGTAACATTTAATATATCAAAAAATGATCAAATACCCTTATCTATTGAACCATTAGATAATTTATATATTAATGGATATATCAATTTAAATGTAATTGGTGGTAGTACATCAACTAGTAATATATATTATATAAATAATAGTAATTGTTATATACAAGATGGTAAAATATATGGTGTAAATTCAGGTATGTCAGTAATAAAAATTTTAAGAAAAGGCAATTACATGTATAATGATGTAACATATAAATTTAAAATATTTATTTATAAAATACCACAGACAGTTAAATTAAATGATATAAATGAAAATAATGAAGTTATTGCATTTTCTTCAGAAACTTATGATTTAATTTGTGATGGTATAAAAGAATTTGGAAATATTGAATATAAAATATTAGATTCATCATCAAATTTTGTTAATAATGAATTACAAATTGATGTTTGTAAAATATCTGGAAAAAATAAAATAATTGGTTTAAATGCAGGAACATGTAGAATTCAGGGAAGAATTCATGAAACTCAAAATTATTTAGAAACATTAACTAATATTTTAACAATTAAAGTCAATAAAAATACAATATCAGATATAACAGTAAGTCAATCAGATATATTATATTTAAATTCTCAAGTTGAAATTAAAATTGAAGGTACAGATATGAATCAAGTTAAAATAGTACCAAATAATGAAAATTTAACTGTTAGTGGTAATATAGTATTTGGTCTTAAACCTGGTAATACAGCATTAAATTTAATTAAAGATGATACAGAAAATAAAAAAGGATTTAATATCAATTATAATATTAAAGTAAATAAAAATGATCAAAACGTTAAACTTGATGATATAAATGAAAAAAATATATTATATGTTAATCCAAATTTAGGTATTGATATAAATGTTTTATATATTCAAGATAATGCACAATATACTGTAAAAATATTAGAATGTATTAGTGGAGAAAGTGATGTAAAAAATGAAAATGTTTGTGCAATTAAAGATAATAAATTATATGTTTTTAGTAGTGGTTTTTGTATTCTTCAAGCAGAAGTATATGAAACAAATAATTTTAATAGTGTAATGAGTAATAGAATAACTGTAACAATGAAAAAGAATGAACAAAAATCTATTGATCTTGATATTGTAAATTCATTATCTTATTTAGAAAGTTTAAATTTAGATTCAATAACAGGAAAAAGTGGAGATGTATTATTATATGAAATAACTAATGAAAATTGTGAAATAATCAATAATACTTTAATTGCAAGAAAAGTAGGAAAAAGTATTTTAAAAGCTTATTTTATGCCAACGACTGAATATGAAGGTGCAATTAGATATTACAATATTGAAGTAAAAAAAATAAATCAACCAGATTTACTCCTTGAAAATATATCAGACACTAATTTGTTTTTAGTTGATCCAGTAATGATTTATAATTTAGAACTTAAAAATATAAAAGAAAATGCAAAATATGTAATTACATCAACTGATTTAAATATATGTAAAATAATAAATAATACTATAAAATTTATTGCAGAAGGTGAATGTGATTTATACTTTACAACATTAGAAACAACAAGTTATTTAAGTACAAAATCAAATATCATTAAAATAAAAATAAATAAAAATGAACAAACAAATTTTAATATAAATAATAATACCGATTTGTTTTATGGTAGTAGCATTAAAATGTTATATTCTGGAGGTAATACTGATAGTAATGTAATTTATACAACAAAATCAACAAATTGTGAAATTATTAATGATAATGTTTTAGGTTTAGCATACGGTGTTTGTACAATTATTGGATATAAAGAAGGCGATTTTATGTATAAACCAATATCAAAATCAATTAATATAATTGTTAATAAAATTTATCAGCCTTCCTTTATTTTAAATGAAATAGAAACATTATTTGTTGATCCACAAATAGCTATACCATTAAATTTACTAAAAACACAAGAAAATGCAATAATTAACTTTGAGTTAATTGATAATGATAATATAATTTCAATTAATAATAACAGTATATTTACTCAAAATTCAGGAACATGTAAATTAAAAATAATATCAAGTGAAACAAATAATTATCTTGAGACAGAATCTAATATAATAACTATAAATGTAATTAAAAAACAACAAAAAGAAATTAAAATAGTTTATCCAACGGAAATTGAATATTTATCTGAAACACAATTAGAAATATTTGGAGGAAGTACAAATAATCCATTTTTATTTACTTATACTAATAATAATTGTTTAATTGATGAAAATTTTAAATTAAAAGGATTATTATACGGAGATTGTAGAATCACAATATTAAAAGAAGGTAATTTTATGTATGAAAATATCCAAAAAGTTATTGATATACATATTAAAAAAATACTTCAACCAAATGTAAATATTGAATTATTTAATGAATTAAATGAAATAGAAGTTGATCCTAATAGTAAATATTATTTAAATATACAAAATACTAATGAAAATCCTATAATAAAATATGAAATAATATCAATGACACCTGATTTATCAAATAATCCTATATTAATAACAGTAACTGGAAATTTATTAGTTCCAATCAATGCAGGAGAAACTCTAATAAAGGCTATATTAGCAGAAACTAATAATTATCTTGAAACAGAAACTCCAAGTATAATAGTATCAACAATATTAAAAACACCTGATAATTATATTATTGATAAATTATCACCATTATTTTATCATTCAACCATACCATTTACAGTAAATAAGGGTGAATTTACTGATGAATATTATCTCGAATCATTAGGAGATTGTATATCAGTAAGTGGTAATATATTATATGGTCTAAAAGCGGGACAATCATTTGTATCAATTACTAAAAAAGCAACTTTTATGTATAAATCAAAAACTAAAAAAATAAAAATTACAGTAAATAAAATTGAACAACCTCTAATAGAAATGATTGATTTAAGTGCTAATATTTTTGTTAATCCAAATATTTATGTACCACTAAAAACTAATGAAATGATAGAAAAAGCAAAAGTTACATTTAAAATAATTAATAATAATGGAATTGATGGTCAATTAATTGTATTTAATAATGATAATTTTTATGCAATTTCATCAGGACAATTTAAATTTTATGCACAAACAATAGAAACTAATAATTATCTTGAAACTAAATCAAAAATATTTGTTGTAAATATAAATAAAAATGAACAAGAAGAATTAATTGTAAAGATACAAGAAAATATTACTATTGAAACATCTTCTCCAATTAATGTTACAGGTGGAAGTACCGAAGGTAATGTAATTTTCAAAACAAATAATACATCATGTACCATTCAAAACAATACAGTTTATGGTGTAAGTTCAAATGTTTGTAAAATTACTGCAACAAAATTTGGTAATGCAATGTATAATGATGTCTCTAAAACAATTAAAATTTATGTTGGAAAAGTAAATCAAAAAGTTAAATTAGTTGATATAAATAGTGATAATAAAATAAATGTAAATCCATTTAATGGTCCAGAATTATTAATTGATGGTATAAAAGAAAATGCACAAATAGCTTATAATGTTGTTGATATTAAAGGAAGTAAAGTATGTTTTATAAATTCTAAGAGAAAATTAATAGCTTTAAATGAAGGAATATGTACTATTGAAGCTTTACTATATGAAACAGAAAATTATTTACCAACAAAAACAAATAAAATAACTGTAGAAATATTACCTTTGCCACAAGATGAATTATTAGTTGAACAAGATAATACATTATATTATAATTCATCTATAAAATTATTAGTATATGGTGGAAGTAATAACAATGAAGTAGTTGTAACATCTTCAAATAATAATTGTGATATTAGTGGAACAATAATATTTGGTGTTAGAGCTGGAAAATCATTATTAACTATAACAAAAAAAGCAGGAGAAAATTATAAAGAAATATCAACAACATATGGTATAGTTATTAATAAAATTGATCAATCAATAATTCTGGAACAAGTAAATAACAAAAATGAATTAATAGTAAATGATGAAGTTTATTTACGTATTAGAAATATACAAGAAAATGCAACAGTATCATATGAAATAACACAAGATAGTCAAATATGTTATATTGATAATAATGATAAATTAACAGCATTAAATTCAGGAACTTGTACAATTCAAGCAAAAACAACAGAAACAACAAATTATTTACCTACTAAAACAAATAGTATTACTGTATTAGTAAATAAAAAAGAACAAGAAAAATTAAATGTTTTAAATGAAACCAAAGTTGATTATAATGATAGTATAAAATTATCAACAATTGGTGGAAATTCAGATTTAAATATAGTTTATACAAGTAGTAATAAAAACTGTGAAATAATAACTGATACATTAATTGCAAAACATTCAGGAAAATGTATAATTTATGCATATAAAAAAGGTGATACTAGTCATGATGATGTAACAACTGAATTTTCAGTCACAATAAATAAAATAAATCAAACAAATTTATTAATAAAAGATTTACCTAATAATAATAAATTATTTGTAAATTCTGAAAAAGAGTATATGTTAGAATTATTAAATATTAAAGAAAATGCTCCATATAAATTTTATATATCAGATTCAAATATTTGTAATATAAAAAATAATAAATTAACAGTAGATAATGAAGGTGAATGTGAAATATATTTCGAAAGTTATGAAACAGATAATTATCTTGAAACAAAGTCAAACATTATTAAGATAAAAGCTATTAAAAATAATCAAATACCATTAATTTATAGTTTTTCACCTAATCAATTATTTTATAAATCTTCAATACAAGCATATACAGACGGTGGTAGTACAAGCAATCAAGTTATTTTATCAACACATGATAATAATAATTGTCAAATATCAAATCATGTATTAATTGGTCTTAATTATGGTTATGCAATAATAAATGTTTTTAAAGAAGGTAATTATATGTATAATGATATAAATGATACATTTAAAGTTAACATTGAAAAAATATTACAACCTAATTTTACATTATTAAATATTAATAATACTAATACAATTTATGTTAATCCTAATAATCCAATAACATTAAGAACAAGTGCAGTTGATGAAAATGCTACAGTTATTTATCAAATAAAATATCCATTTTCTAATGATTTATCAAAAATAGCTTCTATAAATGGTGATCAACTATATGCTAATTTTAGTGGTCAATGTACAATAACAGCATTATCATTACAAACAAATAATTATTTAGAAACAACATCTAATACAATAACTGTAACTATAATTAAAAACGATCAAGATGAATTGACAATTAAATATCCAGAACAAATTAAATATAATGATACAACTTATATTGAATCATTTGGTGGTAATACTGAAAATAAAATATTATTTACAATTGATAATGAAAATTGTATTATTGATGAAAATAATAAATTAAAAGGATTAATTGTTGGAAAATCAATAGTAACTGCAACAAAAGAAGGTAATTTTATGTATAATACAATAACTAAAGACTTTGAAATTGAAGTTATTAAAATAAAACAAAACAATATATTGATTGAAGACATCAATGAACTTAATGAAATTGAGGTAAATCCTGATTCTAAATATTATATTAATACATTAAATATATCAGAATCGGCTAAAATTAGTTATGAAATAATTAATATGGTTCCAGATAATTCTAATAATAGTCAAGTTTGTTCTCTAAATGATAATTTATTAATACCATTAAATTCTGGTTATGTTGAAATAAAAGGAAAAACTAGTGAAACTATAAGTTACATTCAAACTGAAACACCAATATTTAGAATTAATATTTTATTAAGTAGTCCATCAAATTTTATTGTTGATAAAGTTCCAATATTATATTTGAATTCATCAATAAAAATAACTATAGATAATAATAAATTTAATGTAAATGATTATGAATTTTCAACAGTAAGTGAAAATATATCTGTTAACAATAATGCTATAACTGGATTAATGTGTGGCACAGGATATTTATTGATAAAAAAGAAAGAAACATTTATGTTTAAAGCATTAACAAAAAAAGTTAAAATAACTGTTAATAAACTTCAACAACCAAAATTTGAAATAATAAATTTAAATAGTGAAATATACATAAACCCATCAGAACCATTATTATTAACAACAACAGAAACTATGGAAAATGCATTAGTTACTTATAAGATATTATCATATAATGTATCGGGATCACCTGGTAAAATAGGATATATTTTAAACAATAAATTAACTACATTAAACATAGGAACATTTTTATTACAAGCTATTTCAAAAGAAACAAATAGTTATTTATCTACTGAATCACCAATATTAAATATAACAATAATTAAAAATGAACAAACAAAATTAGAAGTAAATGTAACTGATAATGTTCTTAAAGGTGAATATATACCATATACTGTAACAGGTGGTAGCACAATGAATAATCTTAAAGTAGTTGTTAATAATGATAATTGTTCAGTTAATGAATCTAATATTTATGGTATTTATGCAGGACAATCTAAAATAACAATTATAAAACCAGGAAATTTTATGTATAATGATATAATTTCTAAAATTATAGTAAATGTTCTTAAAATACCACAAGAAATTAAATTACTTGATATTAATAATAATAACACATTATTTGTAAATAGTAATAAATCATATGAATTAGTTGTTTCAAATATTAGTGAAAATGGGAATATTAAATTTGAAAACAAATCAAATAATGATGTATGTGTAATAAGAGATAATAAATTAACAGCTGTTAAAGCAGGTAAATGCATAATTCAAGCAACTATTGCAGAAACAACAAATTATAAAGAAAGTACAAGTAATGAATTAGAAATTAATGTAAATACAATACCACAAGATGATATTGATATAACATTTAATACATTATATTATAAATCTAATACTCATATAATTGTTAATGGCGATATATCAAATAATATTGTAATTACATCTGAATCTAAAAACTGTTCAATTAGTGGTAATATTGTTTATGGAAAAAATTATGGAAAATGTTTATTAAAAGTAACAAAACTCGGTGATGACATATATAATTCAATAACAAAAACTGTAGAAATTAATGTAAATAAAATTAAACAAGATATAAAACTTAATAAAATTAATGATGATGATACAATTTATATAGATCAAAATAAACAATATACAATATTATTAGATGGTGTTGAAGAAAATCCATATATTAAATATATATCATCTGATACTAGTATAGTAAATATTGTTAATAATCAGTTATTTGCTCTTATAGAAGGTAAAGTTATGATACATGCATTTGTAGGTGAAACAGATAATTATTTAGAAACAGAATCAAATAAAATATCATTGAACATAGTTAAACAGCAAACTGAATTAAAAGGCGAATATATAAAATTAAATTTAGATTTTAATAGTAAAATAGAATTACAACCATTTAGTATATCAAATAGTAATTATAGAGAAATTATTTATGAAACTGAGAATAATAATTGTAAATTAATAAATAATGTTGTTATTGGTATGGTATCTGGATTTTGTAATATTACTGCAAAATTAAAAGGTGATGAACAATTTGTTGAACAAGTAGTAAAATATAATATAAAAGTTAATAAAATCAAGCAACCTCAAATTAAAATCAGTTTATATGATTATGAAAATTATTATTATATCAATCCTAATATTGGGCATCAAATAAATATTACACAAATAATTGAAAATCCAAAAATCAATTATATAGTTTCAAATAATTCATTATGTAGAATTGATGATAATAAAATTTATGGTTTAAATGAAGGTGAAGTAACAATATATTTACAAACTTCAGAAACAGATAATTATTTATCAAGTACATCGAATAAAATCAATTTAAGATTTATTAAAAATAATCAAGCTGATATTACTGTATTAGATAATATAAAATTATACTATAACCAATTAACAAAAATAACTGTAAACGGTGGCAGTATAATGAATTTACCTATAATAACTACAGATTCATCTAATTGTAAAATATTATCAGATCAAGTTTTAGGTTTATCTTATGGTCATTGTGTATTAAATATAATGAAAGAAGGAAATTTTATGTATAATCCAGTTAAAACATCAATAAAATTATTAATAAATAAAGTTGAACAACCTAATTTTATAATATACAATATAAATAAAACAAATACAATTTTAGTAAACTCAACTGTTCCAATAAAATTAAATGTTTCAGAAACAATGGAAAATCCTATAATACTTTTTAAAGTTATAAATAATAGTTCAAATAATGAAAAAATAGTAAGTACTGATGGTTTTAATCTTTATGCAGATATGGAAGGAACATGTACTTTAATTGCTATTGCAAAAGAAACTAAAAATTATTTAGAAACACAATCAAAACCAATGATTATAAATGTAGAAAAGAATAAACAAGACCCAATAGATATTAAATTTCCTCCAATAATTAATTATCAAGAGAAAATATATATTGAATCATCAGGTGGTAATACTGATTTACCTATAAAATTTAAAACAAGTAACGATAATTGTATTATAGATTCTAGTAATAATTTAGTATTAGGTAATAAAACCGGATCATGTGTAATAACAGCAAGTAAAGAGGGTAATAATATGTATCAACCAATAAAAAAAAAAATAGTTGTTAAAATTATTAAGATTGAACAACCTAATTTATCAATAAATAAATTTAATGAATTAAATGAAATAAGAATTGATATGAATAAAACTCATATTTTAAGTATTAAAAATATAAATGAAGATCCAAAAATAAATTATATAATTGTTAATGATAAACCAGTTGATAAAACAGTTTCTAATACAATAAAATTAGTAGATAATCAAATAACAGCAATAAACGAAGGGTTATGTCAAATAAAAGCTATAATTTCTGAAACACCAAATTATAAACAAACAGAAACATCTATAATTGATATTCATATCAAATTAAATGATCCAAATGATTTTATTGTTGATACATTAAAATCAATAAATTATGATACATCATTTAATATAACAGTAAATGATGGTTATTATAATATAGATGAATATGATATAGTACCAGAAAATTTAGATGCATTTAATATTAATAAAAATGTATTAATACCATTAATTTCAGGAGAACAAAAAATAAATGTTATTAAAAGATCAACTTCAACATTTAAAGAATTATCAAAAATGATAAAAATACAAATTAATAAAATAGATCAGCCTAATTTTAATATAACAAAATTATCACAAGAAATTTTTATTAATTTACAAAATCCATATGTAATTGATACAACACCTTTTAAAGAACTATCAAAAGTAACATTTGAAATAATATCAAGTAGTCCTAATGGAAATAGTGGTCCTGTTTGTAAAATTGATAAAAATAATTTATTTGCTTTAAATTTAGGAACATGTTTGATTCAAGCAGTTTCTTCAGAAACAAACAATTATAATAAAACAATATCACCAGTTTTTAATTTATCATGTATTAAAAATAATCAATCACCATTAGAAATTAGTGATATCCAAAATTTATATTATGATTCATATATAACATTATCTGTATTTGGAGGTAGTACAAATAGTTCAATACAAATAAGACCAATGTCAAATAATTTCCAAATCAAAGATAATATTTTATATGGTATTTTAGCTGGTAGTGGATCAATAACTTTATTTAAACCTGGTAATAATGTATACAATGATATTAAAATGAAATTTAAATTAACTGTTTATAAACAATTACAAGACATAAAATTACTAAATATCAACGATAATAATGAAATAGTACAAGGCTCTACATATAATTTAGTAGTAGAAGAGTTAAAAGAAAATCCACATCTAAAATATAATATAGTTAATGTTCATTCAACAAATGAAAACAAAAATATATGTTATTTTTCAGGTAATACTTTAATAACACTCTTACCAGGTGTCGTAATATTAGAAGTAGAAACAGATGAAACATTAAATTATCTGTCAACTAAATCAAATCAAATAGTTGTGACAATAACACCACGTAAACAAAATGATATTATAATATTACCAAGTGATCCATTATTATATAAATCTTTTATAACATTAAATGTATCTGGAGGAAGTATTGATTCAAATTTTATTGTAAAAGCAAATAATTCAAATTGTATTGTTGAAAACAATAAAATATATGGAAATAAAACAGGAAAATGCAAATTAACAATTGAAAAACTTGGAAATAATATTTATGATAAAGTTATAAAAGATTATATAATAAATGTTCAAAAAATCAATCAAACACCAATTATTGAAATATTAAATATTAAAAACAATACAATTTATGCAGATAATAATAATAGTTACAATATTAAAGTTTCAAATATTTTTGAAAATCCAAATATAAAATACAATTTAGTTACAAATTTTAATAATTGTTGTGAATTAATAAATAATAAAATTTTTGGTGTTAATAGTGGTTATTTTGTATTAAATGCTACAATTTATGAAACAGCAAATTATCTTGAGACAATAACACAAAATATTCAAATAAATGTTATAAAGAAAAATCAAAATGAAATAATAACTGATATAGTTAAAGAAATTAATTATAATGATTCATTTAAATTAAATACAGACGGAGGTAATACTGAAAATAAATTTGATTATAATATTGATGGAAGTAGTTGTATTGTAGAAAATGATATGTTAATAGGTAAAAAAGGAGGTACATGTAAACTAACAATTACTAAAAAAGGAAATAATTTATATAATGATATCTCAAAAGAAATTATGATTAAAGTAAATAAAATTTATCAATCAGAATTAAAAATTAATAATATTAATGAAAAAAATACAATATTTGTTAATCCAAGTATTAAATATAAACTAAGTATATCCAATGTCAATGAAAAACCAAATATACTTTTTAAAGTTAGTAACTATAATATTTTAAATGTAATAGATGATTATTTATATGGTTTAAGTGAAGGTATTGCAGAAATTTATTTTATTACAAATGAAACAGAAAATTATCTAGAAACTAAATCTAATGTATTAACAATAGTTGTAAATAAAAATGAACAAGCAACATTTAATATTAATTTATCTAATAAACTATATTTTAATGGAAGTACAACAATTAATATTTTTGGCGGAAGTGTTATTGAAGATCCAATATATGCAATTAATAATAATAATGTTAAAATTATCAATAATACAATAATAGGTTTAAATTCTGGAACTACACAAATTATAGCAACAAAACCAGGAAATTATATGTATGAACCAATAAAAACAAATATTTTTATTGAAGTATTAAAAATAGAACAACCTAATTTTACATTATTAAATATAAATAATACAAATAATATCTTTGTTGATTATGATAATCCAATTAAACTATTAATTACAAATGTATTTGAAGATCCATTAGTAACATATACAATTGAATATGAAAATCAAAAAAATAATATATACATAAACAATGGATATTTATATAGTAAAAGCGAAGGAATATGCTATATCACCGCAGTAACAGCAGAAACTGACAATTATTTAATAACAAAATCAAATAGACTTAAAGTAACAGTTGTAAAAAGAGAACAAAAAAGTCTTGTTTTTAAATATCCAACTAATTTAAAATATTTAGAAAAAGGTTATGTAACAATAAAAGGTGGTAATACTAAAAATCCAGTTATATTAAAATCAACTAGTCCTAATTTAATTATAGAAAATAATACAATAATTGGTAATAAAGTAGGTACTTATACAATTGAAGTAACAAAAGAAGGTAATGATTTATATTTACCCATCAAATCATCAATAAATATCAATATAATTCCTGTTAATCAACCAAATATTAAATTAATAGATATAAATCAAACTAATGAAATAATGATAAATCCAGAAAAAGAAATTTCATTGTTAGTAGAAAATATCTTGGAAAATGCAGATTATAAATTAATAATTGTTAAAAATAAACCTATTGATATAACCCAAAAAGATGTTTGTATAATTCAAAATAATAAATTAGTAGGATTAAATATTGGTACATGTATAATTAAAGCAATTACAAATAAAACAAATAATTATTTAGAAACTGAAACTAATGAAATAAATATTACTGTAATATTAAATGATTCAGAACAATTTTTTATAGATAAATTACCAATAATTGAATTAAATAAATCAGGTAAAATCACAATAGAAAATGGTTTTGATACAAATAAATATAAAATTATAGCTCAAACAGATAATATTGATATAGAAAATAATATAATATATGGTAAAAAAGCAGGTAACTATTATTTAAATGTAACAAAAATTTCTACAACTGATACTAAAGAATTATCAAAAAAAATACTTATAACAGTAAATAAAATAAAACAACCAAATTTCATATTTAATATTGATGATAAATATTTTGTTAATACCACAGAAAAATTAAAAATAAAACCAAATAATTTATTAGAAGATAGTAGGATAACATACCAAATTTTATCTAACAATCCAATAGGTGAATATTCAGATGATGTTTGTATAATTAATAATGGTATATATGCTGTAAATCAAGGTAAATGTACAATTAAAGCAATATCAAGTGAAACAAATAATTATTTAGCAACTGAATTTGTTTTTGACATAAATATAGTTAGAAATATTCAAAATGATATTCAAATAGATAATACAGATGTAATAATTGATTCATTCATAGATTTAAAAGTATCAGGTGGTTCAACAACAAATAATATATTATTTTTTAATGAAGATAATAATACTTATGTTGTAAATAATAGATTATATGGTATATCGGGCGGTGTTTCTAAATTATCTGCGTATATTAAAGGAAATCAAATATATGAACCAATAACAAAAACTTTTGATATAATTGTTAATAAAAAATATCAATCAGTTATTTTACAACAATTAAATATAAATAACGAAATAGTTATAAAACCGGATGTAGGTTATAAAATATTTGTTACTAATGTTAAAGATAATGCATATATAAATTATGAATTTACTAATGGTTATGTAAAAGAAGGATTATTTTATCCTTATAAACCTGGTAAATGTACACTAAAAGCAATATTAACAGAAACCAATAAATTTTTAGAAACCGCAACTAATACTATTAATATTATAGCAAAAACAATTATAATTGATGTTCTAGATATTCAATTATTAGGACCTTTATATTTTAATTCAAAAACATCATATAATGTAATATCAAATAATTCAAATGAACCAGTTAATTTTACCCTAAAATCCGATAAATGTAGTATTAAAGATAATTTTATTTATGGATTAAAATCAGGAAAATGTTTAATAACAGCATATAAAAATGGATTAAATAGTAATATTATTTATAAAGATTTTGTTGTAAATGTACAAAAAATTAAACAAAATGTTATTCTTCAAAATATCAATATAAATAATACAATATATATCAATGAAGAAGTTGGTATTGAATTAAAAATAATAGGTATTAATGAAAATCCAAATATTGATTTTATTGTAAAAAAAATATCAGGACTAACACAAATGCCATGTAATATCAAAAATAATAAATTATATGGTTTATCTAGTGGTTCATGTCATATTTCAGCTGTTTTAGGTGAAACTAATAATTATCTTTCTACAAAAACTAATGGTTTTATTGTAACTGTTCTAAAAAATGATGCAAATGATATAAAATTAAATTCTACAAATATTGTAAAAGTAAATGATTCTATCAATTTAGATTTCTCAGATAATAGTGAAATATCATTAATATCAAATAATGATAAATGTATTGTAACAAATAATAATTTAATTGGTGTTAAAGCAGGTATGTGTGTTGTTACATTAAATAAAAATGCAACTAGTATTACAAATAAATTAATTAAAAATTTTATAATAAACGTTATTAAAAATGAACAAAAAAATGTAATTTTAGAAAATATAAATTCAAGTAATACTATTAATGTAGATGATATTTATGATTTAAATGTATTAAATGTTATTGATAATGCAAAAGTTATATTTAGAATAATATCTGAATTTAATTCTAAAAATAGTACAGTTTGTATAATAGATAATAATAAATTAATAGCAATTAATGAAGGTATATGTTATATTAATGCAACAATTAGTGAAACAGATAATTATAATGAATACAATACAAATAAAATAATGATAACTGTTATAAAGAAAGAACAAGCACCATTAAAACTAGCTGATACAATCAATGTTAAATTTAATGATAGTGTTAAAATTGATAAAACAAATGATATTAGTTATGTTTCAAATAATAACAATATTAAAATTATTAATAATGTATTAATTGGTATTAATTCAGGAACATCTATTATTACAGCTTCAAAACAAGGTAATAATAAATTTAATGATATATCTACTAAAATTAATGTAATCATTAATAAAATATATCAACCAAATTTATCAATAATCGGTTTAACAGATTATACAATAAAAATCGATAAAGAAAATGGTTATAAATTATTTATTAATAATACATCAGAAAAACCAAGTGTTAGTTTTGAAATATTTAATTCTTCAAGTAAAGATGTATGTAAAATAGATGCATCAAATACATTATTTGGATTAAAAGAAGGTTCGTGCTATATTAGGGGAATAACTACAGAAACTAAAAATTATTTAGAAACAAAAACAGCTCCAATAAAAATAACTGTTATTAAAAATAATCAAAATGAAATTAAATTTTCAACACTTGATCAATTAAATTTTAATTCATCTATCAAATTGAGTATAGAAGGTAGCGATATAAATACACCAGTTAAATATAGTGTTGTAGATTCTAGTAATTGTTCAATAGTTAATAATGTATTATATGGTATTAATAGTGGTTCGTGTATAATTAAAGCAGTTAAAGATGGTAATGAATTATATAATTCTATTGAAACTAATTTACAAATAGATATTTTTAAAATACCACAACCTAATTTTTCATTAAATAAATTAGAAAATGTTATAGTAAGTTTAGACCCATATATATTAAAAACAACAACTCCAATTGAAAATGCAAATGTTTATTATAAAGTATTAACAAGTGTAAATTCAAAAAATCAAATTGAAAATATTGTTTATATAAATGATAATAAGTTATATGCACTTAAAGCAGGTGTATGTATTATACAAGCGGTTACAAGTGAAACAGAAAATTATTTATCAACAAAATCAAATCAAATAATAATATCTGTTATACCAGAAAAAATAATAATTGAAAGCACAAAACCAACTATTAATATACCAGTTGAAATGCCAATAGAAGTGTTATCTGATATGATAAATGTTGGTTTACCAGTAACAGCTATTACAACTATACAAAAATTAACATCAAATAATATAAAAATTTCATCTCCTGAAGCAATTAAAGAACTTCTTAATGCAGGTGTTCCTCAAAAATCAATTGCAAATATAATACAAATAGCAAATAATGCGATACCAATACCTGTAAATAGTTTACCGGTTCCAAAAGAATTACCTAATTATGTTCTCCAACAAATGATTTTAAATGGTTTACCTCCAACTGCTATAAATACAATACAACAACTTACATCAATTGGTATACCATTAAATTCACCTATTGCATTAAAACAATTAAATAATATTGGTGTAAACGAAACAACTATAAATAATATTCAAACAATTGTAAGTTCAGTTACACCAATACCAATAAATAGTATGGAACCAATTCTTCAATTACCATTAAAAACAGTGCAAGAATTAATTAATAATGGTATATCTCCAACATTAATACCAACAATACAACAAATGGTATCAATTGGTATTCCATTAAATTCTACATTAGCTATTGAACAATTAACTAAATTAGGAGTACCAAAGAATATTATTAATACTACACAACAAATTACTTCAAATGTTAAACCAGTTGTAGTTACAGAATCAACTCCAACTTTTATTTTATCAAATGATACAATACAAAAAATGGTAAGTAATGGTTTATCACCAAATGCAATTAATACTGTACAACAGCTTGTATCTGCCGGTATTCCTTTACAATCTGAAATAGCAATAAAAGAATTAACTAAAATAGGCGTTAGTCAAAATACTTTAGTAGCAATACAAAGTATATCTAGTACAGAACCACCTGTTCCAGCTCCTATACAATATGTAGTTAAAAAACCAGAACCTGTATTAATAGCAAATATAATTTCTAGTTCCGAATCTGCAATAAAACAATCTATGAGTAGTTCACAAAAATCCGCAATATTAAAATTATTGCAACAATTACAAAATAAAAAATCAGTACCTGTACAATCAAAACCAGTACCTGTACAATCTCAACCTATTCCAATACAATCAAAACCAGTACCTGTACAATCAAAACCAGTACCTGTACAATCAAAACCAGTACCTGTACAATCAAAACCAGTACCTGTACAATCAAAACTAGTACCTATACAATCAAAACCAGTATCTGTTCAATCAAAACCAATTCCAAAAATTGTATCAAGTGCAAAAGCTAGTGCAACGACAGGTACAAAAACTAAACCAGTTTTGAGATCAGTAACACCAACTAAATCAACTAGTGTACCTACTACAAAAAAAGAATTAGTTAAAAAATTAGCTGCTGTATTAAGTAAAAAAAAGTAAATATATAAAAATAAATTATTAATTTATTCTAATGAATTCTAAAATTATTTTTGATTACATATTATATTTAGAAAATGAAAATAACGATTTTAAAAATAAAAATGATCAATTAATTGCAAGTCTTAATGATCTGAATGAAGAACTTAATAGTTTAAAAAAAGTATCATTAATGCTTAATTTTAATAAACAATTAAAAGAAAAAAATACTATTATTACAAATCTTGAAAATGAAATTAGAAATATAAAAAATAATTTAGATAAAAAAATAGAAATGAAATCCGAAGTTGATATAAAAACTAAATCCGAAGTTGATATAGAAATAAAATCCGAAGCTGATATAGAAATAAAATCAGAAGCTGATATAAAAACTAAATCCGAAGTTGATATAAAAACTAAATCCGAAGCTGATATAAAAACTAAATCCGAAGTTGATATAAAAACTAAATCCGAAGCTGATATAAAAACTAATATAGTTGTAAATGAAGATAAGAAAAAAAAGAAACCAAAAAATTGTGAAATAATAAAATATAAATTAACTGAATATTTATTAAATAATGATACTAATGAAATTTTTGAATTAAATGATAAAAAATTATTAGAATCAATCGGAATATTAAAAAATGGAAAAGTAAAGTTTTATAATAAATAATATGCGTTATATTTAATTAATTTTAAAATTAATTATATATAATGGATTTGATAGTAGGAATTGATTTTGGAACAACAAACACTGTTGTTTCATTTTTTAAAAATAATAAACCGCAAATTTTAAAAGATGGGATTTATAAAAGTATACCATCAAAAATAGGAATAAAAAATAATAAATTATATTTTGGAAACTATTTACCTTTAGTTTCTGATGATTTATTTAATAATTTTAAAACAAAAATTGGTTCAGATTATGATATAAAACACAATGATATTTTTTTAAAAGAAAATGATATATTAATTTATTTTTTTAATCATATAAAAAAAATCATAAAAAAAAATTTTAAAGATGATTATAATATTAAGTCTGTAATTACAGTTCCTTCGAATTTTAACGATAAACAAAGAGAAATAATTAAAAATGCTTTTAATAATTGTGGATTTAATGTTATAAAAATAATAAATGAACCTTCTGCCGCAGCTTTAGCATATGGATTAAATAATATAAATGAAGATGAAGAAAGAATTTTAGTAGTAGATATAGGAGGTGGAACTTTAGATTTAACAGTATTATTGAAAGAAAATGGATTTTTTGAAGTAATCCACAGTACCGGATTGAATAATTTAGGAGGTAATAATTTTACAGATTTGATATATAATTATGTTATAAAAAAATATCCAACGATATTAGAAAAAAATAAAAAAATATTATGGTATATATGTCAAAATACAAAAGAAAAACTATCATATATAGATAATTATCAAATTAAACTTAAAAATTATAATGGGAATAATGAAGATTTATTATTAGATTTTGATAATAAAACTTTTCAAAGATTATCATATGAAATAATAGATGAATATCAAGAAATATTAGAAAAAATAAGAAATGATTACAATGATATTAAGTATATTGTAATGGTAGGAAATTCAAGTAAAATTCCTATTTTACAAGAAAAAATAAAAGAAATATTTACAATAAATCCATGGTTATATCCCAACTTAGAATCTGTTGTATCAGAAGGTGCGTGTTTATACGGAGCAATAAGTGAAAATAAGTTTGAAATAAATACTAATGTATTATTAGTTGACGTGGTCCCATTATCACTTGGTGTTGAAACATCTGATGGGACATTTTCAGTTATAATACCTAAAAATACACCTTTACCAGCAAAAAGAACTCAAAAATATACATCAGACACACCTTTTGATGAATCAGTTAAAATAAAAGTATATCAAGGTGAAAGAAAAGTTGCATCAAAAAATACATTAATTGGAGAATTTATATTTGATAAAGTTTCATTAACATGTAAACCAATAATAGATATAACATTTAAAGTAGATACTAACGGTATAATAAATGTTATTATTGTAGATAAAAAATCAAATGTAGAAAAAAATATTTTAATAAAAGATATTCCTATATTTAATGATGATGAATTAGAAAATATTTTAAAAATAGCTGAACAAAATGAAGAATTAGATGAAGAAGAAACTTTAATAAAAAATAGAACTTATATAATTAAAACAAAAATAGAAATTATATTAAATAATGTAAAACTAAATGACTTATTACAATCATCAAAGAAAGATGATATAATTAAACATATAATAGAATTAGAAACTAAGTGTGATGAATCTACAAATAGTACAGTTTTACTTAATATTTTGAAAGAACTAGAAGAAAATTATTGTACATATACAAATGTGCAAAACTACGAAGAAGAAAATAAAGGTGATGATGTTGAATATATAATTTTCCAGGAAATGAAAGAAAATTTATTAACAAAAGTTACAATATTGCTAAATAAAAATCCAGAATGGGAAGAGTATTTAAAACCAATATTAGATGAGCTAAACTATAATAATATAACAAAAGAATACTTAATAGATAAATTAGAAATAATAAAAGATTTAGAAGACAATGATGAAAATATTGATTATAAAGAACAATTAAAAAATTTATGTTTATTTTTACGTTCTGAAATAGAATTAAATAATATTTCTGTTACAGAAGAAAAATTAATATATTTAATTAATTTAATTGAGGAGACATTAAATGTGTTAGAAAATAATGATGAAGATATAGATTGGGAACAAACATTAGTAAATTTCAATTCAAATTGTGAAGAAATATATAATATAAATGAGCAAATAGTAATTTAATTAATTTTTTTATTAAAATTAATTAATTTATTTTATTTTATTTTAAACGGTAACATTTTCTTGTTTTAAACGGTAACATTTTCTTGTTTAGCAGCATTTTTTTTAACTTTAATCAGTTGATTTTTGTATTGTTTAGTAATAACTCTAGCTTCACCATTATCAGATTTAATTGTATAGGTAATTGGTTGGTCAAGTTTAATTCTAGAACCTTTGTAGTTATATTCATGTCTTTTAGATCCTCTAGTAGATTCTCTAATTGAGAAATTAACTTGAACATCAGCTTCAGAATTATTTTCAAGACTTCTAAAGTGTTTAGAAAGAGCTTTATTAGCAGCTTGATATGGTGTTAAACCAGTAAATCTACCAGTAAATCCTTCATCACCTGGAAGTTTAACTTTAAAAGATCTAGTTTTAGAATCACCTTCTTCTTCTTCAGCTTCAGCTTCTTCAGCTACTTTTTCAACAACTTTTTCTTTTTTAGGTGCAGCCGCTTTTTTAGGAGCACCAGTTTTCTTTTCTTCAACAGGTGCTTCTTTAGCAGGGACTTGTTTACCAGTAGCTTTTTTAACAGGAGCAGCTTTTTTAGCTACAACAGGTTCAGCTTTAGGAGCAACAGTAGATTCTACTTTAGAAGTTTTTTTAGTTGAAGTTTTTTTTGCACCAGCTTCTTGAACAGGTAGAACAGGGGTAACGGTTTTTTCAACAACAGGGGTTTCAGTTTGTTTAGTAATTTTAGTTTTAGGAGCCATTTTATATACAATATTATAATATTATATTTTTAAATCAAACACACCATATTTTTTTTAAATGCGTCTACGTATCTTTTAAGTAGGTTTCTTAAGTATATTTTTTTTATTATTTTCTATTGCATTTTTAATAATTTAATATATAATATAAGTTAAATTATGCAAAATAATAATAATGCAAAATTAAAAAATTTTAAATTATTAATTTTACAAAACAAATACAAATTTATATCAAATTTAATATTAAAATTAACTGATCACATTATTTATTTGGAAAATAATTATTTAATAGATCAAAATGATAAAAATGTAAATATAAGTAATTTGTATGAGATTAATAAAAATTTAAATTCAATTAATAATAGTTATTTACTAACAACATTCAAAGAAGAAACAAATATTGATACTGAGTTAAATATAATTTTGGAAGAAAATAATCAAATAGATAATAATCTTTTACTTACATTTACACCTATTATAAATTTGATAAATAAAAAATTTATTCCATTTAATAAAGAAGAAACACAAATAAAAGAAATTATAAAAAAAATAGGATATTCAACCATTATTGATTTATTAGGATTATTTTATAAAAATGAAAACACAGAATTAGATAAATTATTAAATGAAATTAATGATATTTTTTGTCCTTTATCTATAAATTTTTATAAAGTAGATGCCAATATAATGGATAACAATTTATTTTATTTTTGGAAAATACCTAGAAATTTTAATGATAATGATTTATTGGAATTAACACGAGAATTATGGATCAAAAATATCAATGATAAAAATAGTTACATAAAAATAGAAGGTATTTTTAAAATAGATTCATTATCAACTATAATTAAAACATGTCAAATAAACTATACAAAACTATATGAAAAAAAGAAGAATATATTAAAAGAACTTGATATAATTAATGAATCAAGTATTGATAATGATTTTATAAAAAGATTTATGAAATTTGATTACATAGGTAATATTTATTCAATGAAAATAGAAGAATATGTTGATCATATAATTAATTCACATAATTTATATTATCAATTAGTAAAATTATCTTTTATTAACATTATGAAGAATTTTATATCAAATGGAAATCAAATTAATAATTTATATAATATAATATTTTTATTATTATTAGGTAATGATGATAATTGTGATATTGCTTCTTTACTACTTGGTGTAACTAAAGAAAAAAAATTCAATTCACCTAATATATATAATTTAATATTAAAAAGATTACCTTTTTTTTTACAATTAAAATTAAAAAAATCAAATAATAATATAAAAAATGAACTAATAAAAATAAAATCAATTCATTTAGAAGATATTGATTATAAAAGTCAAATCATATCAAATAAAGACATACCACAAAATATTAAAAATATTGCATTAGAAAAAATAGAAGAAATGAAAAGTCAAAATAACGAATATTATAAACAAAAAACATTTGTTGATCATATTTTAAAATATCCATGGTCAAAAAATAATAATACATTCTACGAAGAATTTTTAGAAAACTCTGAAAAAAGAATAGGATTTTTAGAAAATATTAGTACAAAATTAAACAATTTAACATATGGTCATCAGGAAGCAAAAAATATATTATTACAAACTATTGCTAATTGGATTAGTAATCCAAATAGTGGTGGTAGACCTTTAGGTTTTGTTGGACCACCTGGTGTTGGTAAAACACTATTAGCTAAAAGTATTTCAAAAGCATTAGATATTCCTTTTGCAGAAATAACTTTAGGTGGACAAAATGATGGAGAATTATTACATGGTCATGGATATACATATTCTGGTTCACAACCTGGATTAATTGTAAAAAAAATGGTAGAAATGGGTAAAGAAAGATGTATTTTATATTTTGATGAATTAGATAAAACAGCATCAAAACATGGTAATGTTAATGAAATTTCAAGTATTTTAATACATTTAACAGATCCAAATATGAATAAATCATTTCAAGATAGATTTTTTCAAGGTATTGATTTTCCCTTAGACAAAGTTATAATGATTTTTTCATATAATGATTCAGAAAAAGTAGATCCAATTTTACTTGATAGATTATGTGAAATAAAAGTTAAACCTTATACAATTTTTGAAAAAATAATAATTGTAAAAAATTATGTAATACCTGAACTTAAAACAAATATAGGAATAAATGAAAAATGGACACAATTGGATGATTTTACAATAAGATTTATAATTGAAAATTATACAAGTGAAGCAGGTATTAGAAACATTAAAAGAAAAATAGAAAAAATCTTTTTAACATTAAATTTAGAATTACTATTAAATAAAATAAATTCAGATTATATTTTAACAGAAGAAGAAATAAAAAGAATTTTATTAAAACCTTTATCTGATTACACTAAAATTAATGATAAAAATCATATTGGTATTATTAATGGTTTATATGCAACAACATTAGGTGATGGTGGTATTATTCCGATTCAAGTTTTTAATAATTTTAATGGAACTACATTTGATATTAAATTTACTGGAAAACAAGGAGATGTTATGAAAGAATCAGTACAATGTTCTTTGACATGTGCTTTAGATTATATAAAACGTAATATAGATAAGTATAAAATTACTGATTTAGATAAATACTTACATGATAATTTTAAAAATGGGTTTCATGTTCATGCACCATCAACATCAACACCAAAAGATGGACCAAGTGCAGGTTGTGCATTTACTAGTGCATTTATTTCAAGGTTATTAGGGAAAAAAATATTAAATACAGTTGGAATGACGGGTGAAATTGAATTAACAGGAAAAATAACAAAAATTGGTGGTTTAGAATTTAAACTAATTGGTGCTAAAAAAGCAGGTGTAACACAAGTATACGTATCAAAAGAAAACAAAGAAGATTTAGAAGAAATTATAAAAAAAAATAATAATATTATTGATGAAAATTTTAAAGTAGAACTAGTTGATTATATTGATGACTTTATTGATAAAATATTAGTTGACTAAAAAAAATTTAAATTTTAACTTCGATTGTTTTCTTTTTAGGTTTAATAATCATTTCTTCTTCAGTTTCACTGTCTGATTCTTGAGAAGATGAATCACATGTTTCTGTCGATTTTTCAGTAATTATTAATTCATCTTCATTAATAATTTTTTCTTCTTTTTCTATACTATTTTTCTTTTCTAAAATTAAATTAGTTATTTCATTATTCATAATAATTTTGTGATATGGATAAATTTTTCTATATGTTTTTGAAATTGTAACATCAGAAATACCAAAAATTTCTGAAATTTGTTTTTTTGAAATTTCAACATGATACATTGTTCCAACTAGTAAAATACAACCTGCTGCTACAGAAGGTGGCTCATGTGTAGATGCTAATCCTAATTTATTAATATTCATAGATATATCTTTAGATTTATCAATATATTGCTTATCAATATTTAATTTTTTAGCAAATCTTTCAATAAAATCAGATGCTTGTGAACTTTTTATTTCACTAAAAATTGTTGTAATATCAATATAGTCTAAAAATTTTCTACAACCTTTATTAACATGTTTAATTTCTAAATCATAAATATCAGCAATTTCTTTAGGACTACGTGGTTCTTTTTGTAATTTACAAGCATGAAATACACAAGCAGCAATCATAGATCTTCTATTAATACATCTCATTATCATATTTTTACCTTTTCTTTTTCCTTTTGTATGTTTACATTCACTTACTTTTTTATATAAAATTTTTGAAGTATCAATAATGGTTTGTGTAATATTATATTTTTTACATTTTAATTGAATTCTTTCTAAAACTTCCATTAAACTTTTTTCTTTATAAGGCATTTGTCCTTGCCTTTGAATAGCACTTAATCTATTAAAACCTTTTGAACTAATCTTAGTACCTAATGCAGATTTTGGAAAAAAATAATTTGATGGACAACCGTATCGAGATGTCCCATTAATATCTCCATTAAATTCGTGATTTTTATCTAAAAATTCTTCATTAATAACTGCACAGTCCTGACACACTAAATAACCTTTGGTATTATCTATAACTAATTTATTACTTTTACAAGAAATACAAACATTTTCTAGTTCTTGTGGATCTTGTTTTTTATTCAAGTCTAATCCATACAGTAAATTATCTATCTCTTCTTCTGATAAATCTAAATATTTTTCGTCTAAACTCATTTAAAGTAAAGACTAGTTATCTGTTTAAATAAATTTCAAATTTTTATATTTTAAAGTTATATTTATATAATAAACTACCAATTAATAGGTTCTAAATTAATACTAATTAAATAATCATTTATTCTTTTAAAAACTCCACAACCAAAAAATCCTTTATGAGCACTTAGAGGTGATGGATGTACACATGAAAATACTTTATGTTTTTCCAAATTAACTAACATAGCTTTATTAATTGCAAAACTACCCATTAATAAAAATGTTGTTTTTTCATTTTCTTTTGAAATATATTCAATAATTTTATCTGTAAACTTCCCCCATAAATTAGCATGACTATTTGATTTACCTTCTAAAACTGTTAATGCAGAATTTAGCAATAAGATTTTTTCTTCTTTTATCCATCTAGATAAATCACCATTATTTGGAATTTCGTAATCAAGATAACAATTTTTTATTTCTTTGTAAATATTTTTGAGGGATGGAGGTATTTTATGAGTTTTTGGAACACTAAATGATAAACCACACGCTTGTGGTATTTTTTTATCATTTATAACTTCACTATTAATATATGGATCTTGACCTAATAATACTAATTTAATATCTTTAGGTGACGTATAGAAAAATGCTTTAAATATTTTTTTTTTTTTTGGAAATATAACTTCTTTTTCATAATCAATTTTACTTAAAATATCATTAAGAGATTCTTTATTTTCTTCAAAAAATGATATCCAATCAGGATGAACTTTATCTAAAATTTTATTCATAATATTGGTTAATAATTTATATTATTTATAATTTCAATTTTTTATTAAATATAATAATGGAGAATATTGATGAACTAATAAATACATTATTAAATGAAAAAAATAATTTTAGAACAGAAAACTTTTTAAATATAAAAATGAATGAATTTTTATTTAATGAAAATATAGAATCAGAATTACTTGATATTAAAAGTAATATTGAAAGCTTAAATAATGATTTTTTATCATTTTTTAGAAAAATATATTATAATAATTTTAATTTAAGAAAAAATATTTTTCTCAAAACACTAACACATAAAAATGCATTTTATAAAAAAATACAAAAAAGAACATATCCAAATATGGAAGATCCTGAATATTTTAAAGAACAAGTAAAAATAGATGATATACATGTAACTATTCCATTAAATATTAAATATTATAATGAAAAAAATTATGGATCACTAATTAATTTAAATCCAGAACTTAATATAATATGGATATCAGGTCCTTCAAAAATAATTTTATCTTATTTAGAAAAGATTAAAAAAGATTTAGAAGAAGAAAATAATTATGTTTCTAATAATTATTATTTATTAACAAATAGTATTAGAACACTATTTAATAATGATAAATTATCAAATTATAATGGTATAAATGAACTAAATGAAATAGAAACAGATTATTATAGTTCAATAAATGAAGATAATATAGATAATGAAGCACAAGCATGTTTACAAGTTAATAATTTTAATACATGTTTTGATAATAAAGATAAATTAATTCATTTTGTTTGTACAAGTAAAAAGAAACTTTGTGAATATATGAGACTTTATCCTCATAAAGTATTTATAATTCAACCTGAAAATAATATAATAAATCCAAATGTTGGTATGACAAGAAATACTGTTTTAAATTTTTGTTTTTTTTGTAACTTAAAAAAAGCATTATTCTTAGATGATACAATTTATGAATTATATTATAAAGATGTTGATATTGTTCAGCAAGAAAGTTTATATTCTTTTTTAAATCCACAAATATTATCATCAAGTGAAAGAATAGTATTACCTAAATGGGATTTTTTAATGAATTATTTATTTAATAGTGATAAATATATGTATAATAAAAAAATAAATCAACTTAGAATTACAGAAAAAGGTGATTATTTAATAGACTGGAAAAATATTGGTTATATTGGTTTTTGTTCAGGAAGTTTTTTAGATAAAAGTAAATGGGAACAAGATTTTTTTAATTCTAATTATATTGTAGATTATGATTATATATATACAGATAAAAATTCAATTAGTCTAAGAATAAGAAATTATATTAATAACAATAATACAAGTATTGAAAAATTACAAACTTGTACCGATATGTTATCTAAATCTTTTATTAACCCACATAGACCTAATATGATATTAGTAAATTGTTATGAATTAAAAAATAAAAATATTAATTATAACAGTATTCATTCAATTGGTGAAGATATTGTATTTTCAAAAAGTATTTTTACATCAAACCTACAGATATTACATATAAATACTGCTTTTATGAGACCAAGTGATAATAGAAGACCAAAAACATGTTCTATAACAAATAATGATGAAATATGTGTTCTCAATAGTGATATTATGGATCAAACAGAAATTGATAAATATCATTCAACAATGTTTGCATATAAATTTATAGATTTCTTTATTTTTAGAGGAAGAATTATTTTTTTACAAAAAAATGGTATTGTAGGAGGATCTGGCGTATACGGTCCAGTAAAAACTATAGTAAATAATATTTATAATTATATAATTAATCAATTAGAATCAAAAGAAATAGAAAAGATGTGTTATGGTAGATACATAAATAATAATTACAATATTAAAACTCTTTATCCATTTAATATTAACTATAAAGATATTGTAATAGAAATTAATAATAAACATATTAGAAAATTATTTGATAATAAAATCAATTCAATATTTAACAAAGAATTTATTGATTTAATAACAATTAAATATTTTAATGGAAATGATATATCTAATTTAACACTTGAAAAATTATTTGAAAAAATATCTGATAATAATTTTTTATTAAAAAAATATATTGAAACAAACATAAATGTTTTAAATTCTTCTCCATATATTGGTTATGAAAAAGATGAATTAACAGATATCATCAATATAAGTAAAGGTACAGGAATGATTAAATATGTTCAAGATTACGAATTTTTAAATTTTGAACAGTATAGACTCTTTGATATATTTTATAATAATGTTAAAGAAATAAAATATTTGGTAAATATATTTTATGATATTATTAATTTAGATAAATTTGTTTTTAATGATTATGATTTATATGATAAAAAAACAATTGATTGTATAAAAAAAAATGATTTGATGAATATTTATTTATTTGGTAGACAAAATGAATCTGCTTCTGAAATTAGATATTATATTTTAAATTTATTTTCTGTTAACGTAAAAATAAATAAAGTAATTGATTTAATTAATAATTATATTCCAACTAATAAAAATAATATCATCAATATTTTATTTTCATTTTATCAATTAAATAATACTGATACATATAATTATAACATAAAAAAAGAATTAAATAGTATATTTGATAACGTTTTAGATTTTTTTAAAAATCAGAATTTAATTGTTGTGGATACTATAAATCTAAAATTATTAGAAATTAATACTAAAACAGTAAAAATTGTTGATTTACATTTCAAAAGTAAATATTTAAAATATAAGGAGAAATATTTAAAATATAAAAGAGAAATATGTAAAATATAAACTTTAATAATACTTTTTTATTTTATAATTTAATAATAATGGAATTAACAAAAAAATATTTAATTAATGGTCCTAATAATGTTATTAGATTAACAAATGGAGAAAAAATAATTTACATATTTGGAGATATACATTTTGATATTAATAATCAGAGAAAATGTACGAATAATAATGAGTATGATTCTATAAATTTTGATCAATTTTTAATTAAATTTATGAAAGAAAATACAGAAAATAATTATGATTTATTTATTGAACAAACAATTGATCAAATAAAATATTTTAATGTTGATATCAATGATATATATATTAATAATATAAGAAAAATCTTTAGTAAAAATATAAATTTTGTTAATAATAAAATAATAAAATCAGAATTATATTCAAATTTTAATTTTCATTACTTTGATTTTAGAAGCGAATTTCCAGAATTTCTAAAAATTATTGATTTGATTAATAATCTTCCTGAATTTTCTTTAATATTTGAAAATATCGACAATATAATTAATATAGTAAATATGATTAAAACAAATATTAATGATTTTATAAAAAATATTAATGAAAATAGTGAAAACACAAAAGTACAAAAAATATATTTAAAATATGAAAATAAAAAAATACAAAAAAAAATAATAAATATAATCAACACATATTTTAAAAAAATATTTTATAATGAAACAATTAATATAATAGATGAGTTACTTGATTATATATATACTAACTACGATACAATCAAAAACAAATATTTAAGTAATGATTTTAAATTAGAAATAATGTTTGAAATAGAGAAAAAAATGGTATTAATATCAAGAACTTTTTATGATATTTTTCAATTATCTGATATTTATTTAATTAGGAGAATATTAGATAAAAAATATGTCAAAAAAAGCATTATATATACAGGTCTTTCTCATTTATCTTTAACAATATATTTTTTAGTAAAATACTTTGATTTTGAAATAACAAATATTTATTATTTATCAAATGAAATAAAAAATATAAAAGAATTAGAAAAAATAATTAAAAATAGTAAAGAATATTATAATTTAACTAATTATTTTTATAATACAAATGATTTAGATGAACCACACCAATGTATTAATTTATTTAATTTTCCTATAAATATGTCATAATTAATTTCTCAAAGATTTTAAATGAATGAAAAAATAAACATTAATGGTATAAATAATTTTATTAAATTAAAAAATAAAAATTTTTGTTTAAATATTTTAACATTTGATATTAATAATTTATATAACTTTGTATGTGAAGCAAATGATGAAAATATTGATATTAATTTATATTTAATGAATAATCTAAAAAAAATAGAGATTAAATATAATTTTTTTTTACCTTATTTTCAAGTTTTAGATGAAAATAAAAAATATAATTATCACGATGAGATTATAAAAATACAAAATAATAAATCAATATTAAGAAATATTACATTTATTAATTATAATTATAATTTAACAGAATATAATAACTTGATAAATTTTATAAAAAAATATGAAAGTATATTATATTTTAATAGAGGAACTATAGAATTATTTATCTATGATTTAACACAATTAATTATAGAACTTAATTTAATAGTTCAAAGAAAAATACCAAAAAAAATTAAAAAAGATATTAAAATAGCTTTAGAATATATTTATATTAATTATTTTAAAAATAAAATAAATATAATAATTTATGATTGTAATGAAATAATAAAATATTGTGAAATAAATATAAATAAATTAAAAGAAACTATTTACAATAGTCAAGAATATTATGAAACAATTAAATATATTTATAAATCAAAAGGAATGTTATGTATAAATATTAATTATATATTAAATTTTATAAATACATTTGATATATTAATCAATTTATATAATAGTCAAATAAAAGATAATATTTTATAT
>Ga0136644_10000081_pt1 | contig 69662 bp, 61 predicted proteins | sample C_130820_EF_Meta_FD_94780 | JGI IMG/M metagenome (GOLD analysis project Ga0136644, IMG submission 94780) | Freshwater microbial communities from Lake Croche, Canada to study carbon cycling - C_130820_EF_MetaG (v2) (version 2) | ecosystem: Environmental > Aquatic > Freshwater > Lake | place...
GCTCTTAAAGATAACTGAGCCTGGTCAGTCATGGTTTCAACCTCATCGAATATAACAAACTTACGTTCAATACCTGGCCATCGTGTTCTAACAAAATCGAAGATGCGCTCTCTTACCACTTCAATAGAGCGCTCATCGCTGGCGTTTAAATATAAGGATGATAAAATGGGTGAAATATTTGGATAACTGTCCAAGGCTAAGGCATGGGCAATACTTGTCTTACCCGTACCTGGTGGACCATATAAGATAAGCGGAGGTAGACCGCGACACTTATTCTTTGATGCTGTTTGTAAAATGTTTCTTAACTTATCATGACCCTGAATATCTTCCAGATGTATGGGTCTATATTTCTCTGACCAGAGTGTTGTCATCTAGCGTTTTTTACGACGATACGTTTATGTCCATTCACTACTTACACGACCATTCCAGTCAAGCCCATTTTGTCCAAGATGAATACAGTAACCCTTTAGCTCTTTTTGATTTCTAAATAACTGCTGAAAAAGACTATCGCAATCGGCAGCACTTTCCGAAAAATCTGAATACATACGATTTTTATTATAGTAAAGCTGAAAAAATCCACAGCCATTTTGTATTTCTGTATATCTATCATTTGTCAGGTCTACTTGTGATTTGAAGATTTTGCGTTTCAATAAGTATACTGTATCTTCTACAAACGGTCCTTGAACGGATTCAGACCAAAATGCAGATGGTAAGATAGTATCAGCATCAATAATAATAATCCAATCAGTACGATGATTGGGTATTATTTTGACTTGGGCATATTTGATTAAGCCCGATTTATTGAACTTGGCGCCATTTTTAAATGCGTCACCGCACAGCAAGGTTTCCACATTTGTATATTGCTTACATAGGTCTATAGTTGCCTTATCCGATGGGTCTGTTACCACATAGATTTTCTTTAACATTGGGTTATTGAATTCTAGAGAATAGCTTAATTTATCTGCAAAATTTATACAGACTGTTATAGCCACGGTATTTGTTTTTTTTGGGCTCTTTATATCTTTATTTAATCTTATCGACTTATTTATCCATGATGACATTATTCTTAATCATTTAAGACATACAATCTTTATGTTGGTAGATATGAATGTCGCCTTTTTTATTCGTCATTTTACTTAAAGAGGTACAGAAATAGCAATCTATGATTATGCTAAATATAACGAAGAACTTTTACATAATAAAAGCTACATAATATGTTTTACTGATGCAAAAACAAAGGCTGATGGAGGGCCTTTTACTGAACGAATTTCCTTCAATAAATTCAAGGAACGATTTTCAGTTATAGAAATAAATACAATCTACGAAATGAGTGAAGTTATTAAACAATTGGACATACATTTTTTTTACACCTTAACACACGGTGGACAAGATTTTTATCATTTTGATGATAAAAATTTATGGCAAAATTGTAAGACTATCAAACACTGTGTATTTAATACACACTATCCTGAAAGTGATTTTTATATAAGTATCTCACATGTGTTAAATCAAAAAAATAATACTGATTACAAAGTTATTCCTCATATGATAGACTTACCTGATTGTAGTACGAATCTACGCGCTACACTCAATATACCAGATGACGCAATTGTACTAGGGCGGTATGGTGGTTCAGACCAATTCAATATAGACTTTGTACACGATACTATTGAAACATATTTACAGAACAATAAGCAAATATATTTTCTATTCATGAATACTAGAGTATTTTATACACATCCACAAATAATCTATTTAGACAGAAATCTAGATTTGAATTTTAAGGCCAAATTTATTAATACGTGCAATGCAATGTTACATGCACGTTCTATGGGAGAAACGTTTGGTCTTTCCGTTGGTGAATTCTCTTCAAAAAACAAACCAATTATTACATGTAACTGTGGAGATTTAGAACATATAAAAATTTTGGGCGATAAGGCAATAATATATAATAATAAGGAGGAGCTACTAAATATTTTTAAAAATATAGAATCTATTTTGCGACGCTATGATGACTGGAATTGTTATAAATATTATACACCTGAAAATATAATAAATCTGTTTGACGAATATATTTTTTCACAAACATGATAATTGTCTTTAAGTCGAATACTTATATATACACCTAAAGAAAAATAGCTATTTTATATTATATAGAATGAGCACAGTGGAAGTAAAAAAACGCAAGTCAAAGAAGGCCTTAGCAGCGGAAGAAGTACTTATAACACAGGAAATTAAAGATGAACCTATTGCTGAGGTGCCCGTAAAGAAGACACGTGGTAAGGCCAAAAAGCCTCCAGTTGTCGCTATGATTACACCTGACGGTATTGTTGGGTCACTTATTACGGAAATGCGCCCTTTAATTGCTCACATTCCTATTACGGGTGGAAAGGCTGAAGCTGAGATAGAAACAACACCTTCTGAACCACCGAAATATGACGCTACTGTTCCTATGCCATATGATAATAAGGATACTATGTCATTTTTGAATGAGGAACGTGGTGAATCTGTACAAGCCAAATTACCTGAAACAACAAGTGTTAGTGATGTTCGCCATTTCGAAGCACCATATAAATCCAATTTGACAGCACATTATTCTGAACGTCTTATGGTTCAGTTTCAGGATTCAAATCGCGTACAAAAATTACCTGACCGTACTGATTGCTATTGTTTTTGGTGCTGTCACCCATTTGACTCCGTCCCTTGTGTTATTCCTTCAGATATCAAAGAGGCTGTATGGCAAGTCTATGGTAATTTCTGTTCACCTGAATGTGCTGTTGCCTACTTATTTTATGAAAGACTTGATAGCAATATCCAATGGGAAAGATATGCCATGTTAAATTCTCTATACAGCGAGGATGCAGAAATCAAGGCAGGTTCATCAACCGGTATTCGTAGTGCTCCTAAGCGCGAAGTTTTACGTATTTTTGGTGGTTCTATGGATATTCGCGAGTTCCGTGCTATTATTCATGAGAAAAAGTTGCGTATTGATGTACTGACACCACCTATGGTATCAATTATTCAGACCATGGATACAAAGCCCATTGATTTCTATGACCAGTCATTACGTAACGTCTTTGTTCCTACTGAGGCCCGCCGCTTGAATGCACCTGGTGCTCAAGGGCTACGCCTTCGTCGTTCAAAGCCTATTGCCGGTAAGGAGAGCACACTTGAGTTTGTAATGAATATTCAAAAGAATACCATTTTAGCTTAAAAAAATGAAGCTGAATCTTTATATTTATTTCTATTTAAAATAAATATAAAATGCCGTTTTCTATTCAAGAATCAAAAAATCTACTTGTTCAGATGTTCCGCATGACCTTGGCTACAGCTGAAAAGCGAACAGAAGATGCTGTACATGCATTTTCAAAAATCCTTGACTTGACCTTGGTTGATAATTCATTTGTACCTTATTTTAGAGCCTCGTATCCGACAGCAGATGATGCAGTCTCAACGATTAGTGACCACGATGATTGTGCTGGTATGCCTCCGCTAGTACCTATTTCAAAGCTCAGTGAAGACGATATTCGCTGTATTATTTCTGAAAATGAACAGGTCGTATCTGTTTCATCGCCCGTAAAGGAAACTGTAGTTAAGAATGCTACTGTTGCTCATGAGGAGAAGGTTGAGGAGGAGGTTGAGGAGGAAGTAGAGGAGGAGGTTGAGGTTGAGGAGGAAGTTGAGGAGGAGGTTGAGGAGGAGGTTGAGGAGGAGGTTGAGGAGGCAGAAGTTGAGGAGGAGGTTGAGGAGGAGGAAGTTGAGGAGGAGGAAGTAGAAGAAGAGGTTGAGGAGGGAGAAATTGCCCTAAATGTTGACCCTGTTCGTATTAAGAAGGTTATCTATTATAAGGACAGAGATTCAGGTGACCTATATCAATATCTTCCGAATGATGAGGTAGGTGATAAGGTTGGTACTTACATCGATGGAAAGGCTGTATTTGATTCATAAATCCCGGTTAAACTTAATTATAAATCTAATATAGGATGAATAATTCGGCTACAATAAATACAATATGCAAACCTCTTGTCTTATTTTTAATTTTTGAAGTTACCCTTATAACATATCATCTAACACAATCCCAAATGCGACTTGCTGGAGTTAACGCTATTATGACTTTGATTGGTGCTATTTTAATTTACCTATTATGCGCTGGGGGTTTTGAAACTGCAGCGTGGTTACTATTAGCTATTGTTCCATTCTTTTTTGTTGCACTTATTGCTTTTTTAATTGTTTCACAATTTGTTAAAACAAAGGTTAAACTTGACAACACCAATTATATGGATGATTCCGTTAACTATAAAGAATCTGATGAATTATCTACTGAAAATTTACCTGAATCTGAAGAAACATGTACAAATGAATAAAGATATAAAGATTGTAAGTTTATAATACATAAATATGAATTTGTCAATTATAAATACGGTATTTACGATTTATAATTTAATTACCGATACTGGGAAACGATTACTAACTACTACAGTAAGTGTATTTCGCCTTTGTACACAAAAATCTACATGGTATATTCTTGATAATGGTCAATTTGTTGACTCATCTTATTTTAATATACACGATAAGGATAAGTACTGGATTTATGATGGAACCACCTTGATTAAAAATTCATCTTTAAATTCTAAAAAACTACCATTCTTAAGTTTCGAATTTAAGTATGATAATAATACAATTAATATGGATGAATTTATTGAAAATACTAAATTTAAGGATACTATACCTCCACCATTACCTGTTATTATGAGCGCATTTTCTATTTTTAATAAGGATTTACATCCTTGGCCTTCCGCGTCTTTTACAATATTTGATAAAATGGGCGATAAGAAAGAATTTAATGGTTCCGACTGGAAAATACCTGAATAATATACAAAAGTTAAATACCTTTTTATAGTGGTAATTGACTATAAAAACTATAGTATGTTTCATAAAAACAAAAAATACTATTTATTTTTTGTTTTTAAATTTGTATTATTTTTACATACGTTGATTTACATTCGTTCTGAATATAATATCTGTAGCCTTAATTGAATCGTCTAAAAGAGCAAGGTCGTCAATGTCACCCTTAGAACAGTCCTTATTCCAAATCTTAATAATATGAAAACCTTTCTTTGGACTAATACTTACACCAACAATCTTGTTATCGTTTGGTCTTTTAGAAACCATATCCATAGTTGCTGCAGCCATATAACGCTGAAATAGTTCAAATGAAAGATTCTGTGAAACCTTTAGACAGTATGAACCACCACGAATATTCATATGGTTTTCCCATAATGGTGGATGAGGGTCGCGCATAAAGAACCACATACCGTTGTTGAACTTTTCAACTCCTATCAAATTGACCGTTGACCAAAGAGTATTGTAATCATTAAAAGTAGCCACCTTCTTATATGATTCTTCGGTCCAGGTCTGGTCTTGTGTATCGTGATAATAAAGAGACCAGGGGCCAGCCTGGAAATTTACTGACATATCATCCAGGGTGGCCATGTTTGTTTTTAATATGTAGCTTCACTTAAAGTGCTACTCAACTTTTTAATATTTTGGTGCGTAAATCATTTGATGGTAATTAAAATTAACATGTTGTGATAATTTTAATTGATTTTTTATTTAAAAATTTATTTCGCACTATGGGACTGCTTAGAAGGAGCCGGCGCCAAGGCTAACTTAATTTCACCAAGACCAGCAACACTATATTCAATAATAATGGGGTAGTCGTTTTTCAAATAAATTGATATATCTGAACAGAGGGAGGTACACTTGGTAAAAAGTACAAGGTGCTTCAAAAGGAAGTTGCCCTGTACAATATCTGTATGGGACTTGGCAACTGACATACCTTGTCCAACTGAAAAAACCGTCTCTTGTTCTGCAAAATCACCACGACACTTGAGAATGAGCTGATTGGAGGCACTGGTTATTTCTACTGTCTCACCTAGCGTGGCCATGTCGCGGATAATTTTCTGAAAATCCAAGGAAGGCATGGTGATGATAGCAGGAAATTGTACTGGTGGGATTTCAATAGGGTTGATATCCAGCTCAATAAGGTTGAGATTGAAGGTCGTTTCCATTTGCTTTTCGCCGTTAAGAATGACAATACCCATTTTTGTAGTGTCACGCTTTTCCATAAAGATAACTAGGGAATCATTATTAGACATAGTTTTAACAAGCTTGAATAAGTTAATCATGTTGATACCCAATATGTACTTCTGAGGACACTTGTATTCATCAAATCGGTCAGCGTGAAGACGAAGATGAACTAAAACTGTGTGTGTGCCATCCATGGCCATAATCTTAAGACCGTTTTGGTCAATCTCAATATTCGCCTCTGTAAGAATCTCTTTTAAAGCCTCGGAAAGAGTACGAATAGGTGCAGCCTTTACTGTTCGGATCCGGAAGAGGTAGTCGCCGTTCGGGTCCATTGTTCTAATGAATTGTATTTAACGCGCGTTTAAGCACTGAATCAGTACAAACGCACATTGCCGAATTTTACCGGAGGACAGGACCGTTTTGAAAAAACGCATTTAGTTCTTGCGGTTGGCCTTACGACTGGCTTTTTTGGCACCACCATTCTTCTTGACAGAACTTACAGCCTTTACGGTCTTATTAGTACCAAAAACATTATAGAGGCCATAAAGAACAAGAGGAACGACAACTGATTGAGCATTACTCACAAAGCTACCCATAAGAGCCGGGGCGAAACCTCCAAACATTGACTTTCTGGTTCTACGAGTACTCTTGCGTGATTTCTTGCCACCTGAAATTGTAGCAGACATAGGAGGGCGTACCCATCCAGGTACTGGTGCACTTGAGATAGTCTGTGCATTTCCAGAAGGTTGGTGCGCAGCTGGGTTATAATATTCAGCAGGCTGTAAATAGCCAGCGCCTGATTTGCGACTATTCTTGCGATTGTTTCTCTTGCTTGGCATCTCTTTCTAATATATCGAGCTAAAAATTGACCGCAGGGTGGGGTCTTGAAAGAGATTTAAAAAGATGTCTAACGTCGCTGCATATAAGAAACATACTCACCGTGAACACATTCTGGAGCTTCCGGATACGTATATTGGCTCTATTGATACACATTCAGAGGAGCGCTGGGTTTGGAATGAACAGTCTGTACGCATGGATTGGTGCGCGGTTGAGTTTTGTCCGGGATTCTATAAGCTTTTCGATGAGGTACTAGTAAATGCGCTTGACCACCGTGTTCGCCTTACCGGGAATGCAGATGCTCAGCAGGTCAAGAATATTTGGGTAACTATTGATAAGAATCGTATTACTGTTCGTAATGATGGTGACGGTATCCCTGTAGGAACTCATCCTGAGTATGGTATGCATGTACCTGAAATGATTTTCGGACACCTACTAACGTCATCTAACTACGATAAGAATGAAGAGAAGATTGTTGGTGGTAAGAACGGTTATGGTGCCAAGCTTGCCAATATCTTCAGTAAGGAATTTGTAGTTGAGACCGTTGACCATCGTGCTGGAAAGAAATACACTCAAAAGTGGTCTAATAATATGACTAAGTGTGATAAGCCATCTATTGTTAAGGCAACTAATAAGCCTTATACGGAAATTAGTTACGTACCTGACCTTGTGCGCTTTCACTGGACCGGTGCAGATGTACCGACTACGATTCCTGATGATATGATTCGCGTTATGAATAGTCGTGTTATGGATGCTGCTGCATGCGCTGGTAAGGAGTGTAAGGTACATCTTAACGGTAAGCTGGTTACGGTAAATACCTTTCAGAAGTACGTCGGTCTTTATCTCAATGAAGATGAGCGGGCCTCTGTTGATTCAGAGGGAGACAAGAAGAAGCTAATTGCATATGAGAAGGTTGGTGACCGCTGGGAGGTTGCTGCTGTTCTTACAAAGTCTCTTCATGGTGATTCTGTACCTGATGAGCGTCATATTTCTTTCGTCAATGGTATTTACACGCGCCGTGGTGGTAAGCACGTTGAATATGTGACTAAGACGGTTCTTGCTGATTTCTGTGAACTGGCAAAGAAGAAGGCTAAGCTAGATGTTACTACGGGTATGCTCAAGGATTCGGTTGTTTTCTTCATTAACAGCACCATTACCAATCCGGCTTTTGATACACAGACCAAGGAGACCCTAACAACTCCTATGTCAAAGTGGGGGTCAAAGCCTGAGATTAGCGCAAAGTTCTGTGACCAGCTTATTAAGGTTGGTCTTCTGGATGAGGCGCAGGCGGCGCTAGATGCCAAGAATGCACGTGAAACGAAGAAGACGGACGGCAAGAAGCGGTCTTCCGTTCGTGGTATTCCAAAGCTGGAAGATGCAACATGGGCAGGTACGGCAAAGTCGGCGGAGTGTACACTTATCCTAACTGAGGGCGATTCAGCCGCTACGACTGCTATTTCAGGTCTCAAGGTTGTTGGTCGTGAGAAGTACGGTGTCTTTCCCCTTCGTGGTAAGCTCCTTAACGTAAAGGACATTTCGGCTGCCAAGAAGACTGCCAATACGGAGCTGACCCACATCAAGCAGATTCTGGGCCTAGTTCATGGTAAGAACTACACGGATATCAAGCAACTCCGTTATGGTCGTATTATGATTATGACTGACCAGGATGTTGATGGGTCTCATATTAAGGGTCTGATTATTAATCTGTTTCATACGGATTGGCCTTCCCTTCTCAAGCTGGATTTCATCTGCTCTATGATGACACCACTTCTAAAGGCTACCCGTGCCGGAGTCACCAAATGCTTCTTCTCTCAGCCAGAGTTTGAGACCTGGCGTGATACTCAGCCGAATCTGGCGACAGGTTGGAAGGTCAAGTATTATAAGGGTCTAGGTACTTCAACGGCTGCAGAGGCCCGTGAGTACTTTGCTCAGATGAATACGCTAGACTTTCACTGGGACGATACTTCAGATGACAGTATCAATCTGGCCTTTAGTAAGAAACAGGCAGATGACCGAAAGGGTTGGCTTTCATCCTATGACCGTAAGCGACAGCTGACCGTCAAGGCAGGTGGTGTGCGTGCTCCATACAGTCGCTTTATTCACGATGAGCTCATTCACTTCTCATCGGCTGATAACATCCGCAGTTTGCCATCCGTTCTAGATGGGCTCAAGCCCAGCCAGCGTAAGATTCTTTGGGCCTGTCTCAAGCGTAATCTTGTTGGTGAAATCAAGGTTGCTCAGCTGGCGGGTTATGTTTCAGAGACGGCGGCCTATCACCACGGTGAAATGTCGCTGACATCCACTATTGTGGGTATGGCACAGGACTTTGTGGGAGCAAACAATATTAATCTACTTGCACCAGTAGGACAGTTTGGCTCACGTCTAAGTGGTGGCGATGATGCAGCTTCTGCCCGTTATATTCATACTCATCTGGAGTCTATTACCCGTGCTATCTTTAACAAGCAGGATGACGGTATTCTGAACTATCTTGATGATGATGGTCAGCTAGTAGAGCCAGAGACCTACTTTCCTGTTCTTCCTATGATTCTAGTTAATGGTTGTGTGGGTATTGGTACTGGTTTCAGTACAGATATTCCTTCTTATAATCCACTTGACCTTGTTTCGGTGCTCAAACAGCGCCTCAGCGGGTCGATTACTACATTGGAGGGTGTAAAGCTTACACCATGGTGGAACGGCTTTCGTGGTACAATTAGCCCTGCTGGTGACGACAAGAGCTGGATTGTGAAGGGCAAGTATAGCTTTCTGGACGATGATGCTGCGCATATTTCTGTGACGGAACTACCTGTTGGTACATGGACACAGAAATACAAGCAGTTTCTTGAGGAAAACATTAGCGATGACCCTAAGGATAAGAAGCCACTTCGTGATATTGAAAATAATAATAACGATTTGGATGTAAATTTCCTTCTCAAGATGGACCCTGATGCATATCATGAGGCGCGGGCCTATCCCGCCGAATTTGAGAAGAAGTTTCAGATGATTAACATGGTCCGTACTACAAACATGGTAGCTTTTGATTCGAATGGTAAGATTCGGCGTTATGCTAATGTAGGAGAGATTCTACAGGACTTTTATGAGACGCGTCTGGATGCCTACGTACGACGCAAGGTTTCTGAACTCAAGCGCATGGATGCAGATGTTCTTGAGCTGAAGGCACGTCTAAAGTTTATTGAATCAATCCTTAGTGGCGCACTAGTTGTAGCCAATCAGGATGATGACAAGATTCTTGCGGGTATGAAGGCGCTAGCTCTACCACCTCTTTCTGCTCCTGAGTCTGTAGATGAACTGAAGGCTTATGAGTATCTACTCCGCATTCGTATTGACCGCATTAAGGCTTCCGCTGTAGAGGAGCTACGGAAGCAGGTCAAGGAGGCAACAGAGGAACGGGATACGCTGGCTGCAAAGTCAGCAGAAACTCTATGGCTTGCTGACCTGGAACATTTTGAATCAGTCTATACTGTATTCTGTAGCAAGAAGAAGGCTGTTACGGATGAGGCGCAACGTGTTCAGGACGGTGTCGTCAAACCTGTACCCAAGAAGCGCACATATGCGAAGAAGGAGGTGAAAAATATTATCAGTATTTGACGTCACATACTAAAGTTATGAAGACATGAAAGAGTTTTAAACCATATAAACCTATTTTTATTTTACTATAGTATAATGGACCTTTCAAGAAATTTGTCACCTTTTAATTTTTTATATGACAATAGTAAACAGAATTATAGTAATTGTGATATTAGTGGCTCTTTTTATGAGGTAAAATATATAGATAAACGGAGTTGGTATCAAACACTTTCTGCTTGGATTTTTGGAAAGTAATATCATATTACTTTCAAAGGTCTAAACATATGTCATATATAAAATATTATGCGTAAATTGGCCTTCTGCTTTTTAATTTACGATATTATTAATCATGAAGAATTATGGAATTTGTTTTTTAGAAATGTAGATAAAAATAAATACACGATATACATACATTATAAAACACATAAACCATTATTATATTTTGAGAATTATAAACTTAAAAATTGTATCCCAACGAATTATGAAGACCAAACAATTCCCTTAGCGTACAATGTCTTGTTTAGAGATGCTTATTGTGATGAACAAAATTATAAATTTATTATAGTTTCTGGTTCTTGTGTACCAATGAAATCGTTTGATTATATTTATAATCAAATAACTGATAATAATTACGGCTACTTTAATATATCACCACAAATACAGTGCTTTCCGAATTGCACTCCCTTATTAAGTTATATTGATAGGAAATATATTTCGAAATCCCATAATTGGTTTATATTAAACAGAAAATTAGTTGAGAAATTATGTTTTGATAAGGACGAAATTCTGAATTTACAGTATGCCAAAATTTATGCTCCAGCTGAATACTTTTATTACACATATATTAAATTACTTGGTCTTGAAAACGAAATTATTACTACAGCTAATCTTTCTAACGATGCAACGACATTTACAAACTGGTCAGATATTGACTACAAATTCTGCCACTCATCTGGTCTAAAAAATTATAATTCAATATCTGAAGAAGAAATAATTTATCTATTAAACAGCAAATGCTTATTTGGAAGAAAATTTCATACTAAATGTAATTTACTGGCCATAAAAATTTATCTTGATAATGTGGCTCCATAAATAGTTTCAAATATATAATTCAAAATTTCAATGGAGTTTCGAATTATTATAATTACACGAATTTAGAAGAAATTGGTGAAAGGCTTTGATTTAGTACCTGATGGACTGATGTTCACTGGATGTGACATAGGAACAGGCAATGTGGATGCATCCTTACGATAGGTTTTATACATGGAAATTTCGGACAAAATTTTTGGGACTGACCAATCTGACACACGTTGATTTAATTCAACAATTTGACCTCTTATATTTACAGGTTCATTTCTACCATAAGTTAAGTATATTGAACGCATAACGATAAGTAGCTCATCGGTAGATTGAGGGTCTATTATATCATGTGTAGGCGAATTGTCATAAACTGTTTTCCTTATCAAATTTTGGATAATTTGAACATTCTCCGGGCTAAAAAAGGTTTGGTTCAGTGCGTTTGGTTCCCAATTACCACGAATCATATCCGCTTTTGCAGATTCATCGCCAGTAGTTCTCCATCCAAAACCTGGAATGGCACCTTTACCTCCGGCACCGGGTACGTCTTCAAAACTGACACGACCGTTATTTTGTATAGGTTCGTTATCTGTTCTAAATCTTGTGTCCGTTGTGTTCATCCACGGTTTCTCATTGAGTTGAGACATGTCTATTCTATTATTCCGAGCATATTTCCTGTAACTTAACGAACCCAAATTATTTTCATTTATATTAGTATACATAATGTCATCAGTTACCAGAGCACCACAAAATACATCTCAGGGTGATGCATATTATGTAAATATCACTAATTTTTTGCCAAGCTACCACGTCCTTGATGCCTGTGGTAACTCGGTTGAGGTTGCTGGAGTTGACTATGCTAATACATATTCACCTGGGGCTCTTTTCCTTCGTGATATGGGTAAGACAATTCGTGTTCCTGGACAGACTCTAGATGCGGTTTGGCAAGGTCCACGTATATTACGTAAGGTTCAAATTGTGGGACAGTCTAATGTGAACAACTTTCCAGTCACTAATGGTTTTGTTAATGTAAATGAGGGTGTTTCAGGTACCGCTGATGCTCAGCGGGGGGCGTTACCAACTGGATATGCAACATTTTATATTGACCTTGCGGACAATGGTCAAGTTATTTATGGTAGTGCACCTAAGGTTCGTTTTGCTCGTCTTTCTATTTAAGTGATATGAGACTTATGGCAAACAATTAAATATCAAATGGTTTTACAAATTGATATTTAAATAATTTACATTATTCACTTTGTTAGAAATTCGAATTTATTGTCATCTCTTAAATTATTTAATATTTCTGCAACCTTTATGTTCAGTAAACCCCTGGAATATTTACCCTCTATATTTTTCAAAGCGTCAATTTCTATACTTGGAGTTAACTCATAAATTCCTGAATTATAAGGTGGTATTATATAATGAATTTCCTTTTTCAATATACCAAAATAGTACGATATATACAAATCATCATGATAATTTACATAATCGTGGGCTTTTATCATAGTATAATATTCCTGAAATTTATTTAGAAGATTTTGTTTAATAAAATATCCATCGACACCTTGGCCGATTGTTATATTATTACATGGGAAAACACAATATGATGCGACCTCAATCATATTATTATTTTGAACACACTTGTCAAAATATTCAATCATGTAAGGTTTGTATTTAACATCGTCGTCGACTAATACTATAAATGTATTTTCATCTTCACTTATTAAATCTGTTGAAAATAAACCCAATAATTTTGTACCTGGACCATAGTCATTATTTATTTGATTAATAACTATACGGTCACCGTATTTTTCTATAAATTGACATAACTTTGATGAATCTATTGTATTATCATTTAATCTAAAATTATAGATTTTAGGTATATTCAATACTATTTTTTTTGGCATAAGAGTCTGATTAAGTAAACTATCAATCGTTGCATGTATTGTGTCAAATTTCGTTGGAATGGTTGTTAGAGACACAATATAGTTATATTTTTTATTTTGACAGTATTCCATTTAATATCTATAAAACCTGTATTTCTTTGTACTTTAAGCTTTATACCTGTTTTACAATATTTTATGTCAGTTATGTACAATATTAAAGATTATGATAGCAATTAAAAAGAATTATCTGGTGTTTGAAGCTACATATAAAAATAAATACAGTCATTTAACAGAGAGACTAATGGGATTGTCCCCGGAGACGAAAAAACTAACAGAGCGCGTTTATCAATTTTTGGCACCAGTTCTTGTCGGATTAGGTTGTTATGTTGTTTATAAACAAGGTAAACAAATTGAAGCAGTTTTACTATTGTTAATCGGTTGGTCTGCTATTTTTTATTATTGGATAAAATATTTCAAGCTTCCATCAATTGATGCTCAAAAGCCTTGGCCTCCATTTTTAAGCACTTGCCCAGATTATTTAACCTTGGTAAGCCCTGAATCTACAGGTGATTCTAAAGCTGTTTGTATGGATTTTGTTGGAATAAGTACTAAGCCTAATACTATGTATAAAGCGAATCCAAATAGCATACCACAGAAAAATAGTAACCCAGACTATAATTATTATACATTTGTTGTAGAAACTCCAAGTAGTACCGGCAGTGACCCTACGCTAGTAAAAAATAATAACTGTAGTAATGTGAAAGCCCGTGGTCTTACATGGGCACATGTCTGTGATTAAATACCCATATCAAAATATATAATATTAATAAATCAGATGTTATTAATAAAATATATTATAATGAATATTATCACCGATATAAAGAATGACTGACTTATTAAAATAATGGATACTCAAATCCACGATGATTTTTTTAAAACAATTGTTGAATGGGCTAAAAAGCCCGCACCCAGAGACCCACCAGCTGTCTTTTTGTACGGACCTCCAGGCATTGGTAAAACGACCCTTGCTCACAGAGCACTTGAAATGGCTGGATTACGTGTAGTAGAGTGGAATGCCAGTCAACATCGTCACAAGGCTGCAGTGTCTGAGGCACTTGAACCATTATTACTAAGCTCAAATATTACTGACTATTTTCATGAAAAGGGACACAAGTCTCTTGGTATTATTCTTGATGAAATTGATGGTATGTCGGTTGGTGATAAAGGCGGTCTATCTGAACTCTTACGATTAGTAAAAGAATACAAGGGGTCGAATGCAATTGTATGTATTAGTAACGAATGGCAGGAGAAACGTTATGCTGGATTTTTACGTTGGTGTAAGGCGCTACAAATTTGCACACCTACACCGGTCGATATTATTCCAATGATAATGCAAACAATTGGTAATTCAAATATTGATAAGGAGGAAATACACACTCTTGCTATTGAATTACAACAGACGCATTGTGGTGATTTACGTAAAATATTACAATCATTGCGTGAAATGGCACCTGAATACAAACGTGGACGTATGACTCTTGATGAAATTCGTGAAATCTTACGTTATGGACCAGTAGAGCGCTCATCACTAGGTACAAACAGAGTAAGACGTTCGGAAACAATTAAGACTGCACTGAATAATCTATTATGTGGTTCAATGGATACTATGGCAGAAATTCCACTGAATAATAACGATTTAAATTTGGCAGGTCTTCATCTTCACGAATCGTTACCAAAGTGGTTAAATAAGAATGAAAAAAATAGCTATAATGGGTTCTCAATTTATAATGAGTTAATGAATCCAATAACTATTTCCGATAGACTTGATTACTATACTTTTTTCTATCAACATTGGTCTCTTTTCTCAGTTACTTACCAAGTGAAATTACAGTCTGTTAATATAAAACTTTTTGCTGGAAAAGAATCTGTCATTCCAAATACAGATAATGACGATAGTAAAAAGAAGCACATCAAGTGGTCTGACACCGATATTTCATATACATCTGTTTTATCAAAACAATCATGGTTATACAATCAATTTCGTTACTTATGTGAGATGAGAGAAATCATCCAAAAAGAGTTTAACCATTATGATGGAGGTATTGAGGGTGTTTTTTGGATAGGTGGTTTAGCAATACAGAATAGAAAATTAAATGGCGAAACACAGATTGGTGGTCAATCCGATGCAACACGGTTTGAAAGGTGCTTGAAAGCGCTTGAACTTCCTGTTGTTCCTTCAATGCCCTTTTGCTAACTGAATCCAAGTCTCATCATCGTCCTTAGAAATTACCAGATTTAGATTCTTTTTAAGGTTGATTAGCTGTTTGTTTTTTAGACCGCGTGATACTTTCCAAACGAAATTTTCACACGATTTAAATGTTGGCTTACCTAGTCCGAGCTTATTGTGTGCCAAATCTGTAAATATACGTAACCAGCCATCAGCATCTAATTCGACTGTGATTGCATCAGTTATATTTAAACTCTTCATTTCACTACACCAACTTTTGCTGATTTTTTGGAAAAGTAGCTTATCTAATAGAGTCGCTTGCTTCTTGATACGGTCTGCTACTTCTATCATAGTTTGGTCCACCTTTGAACCATACTGCGCATGGGTAGCTTGATAAAAGTTTTCGCGGAATTTGCCACGATTAGACCATGCTGGTGTAGAGTTTTTAAGATAGGGCACATCCAAGGCCTTAGCAGAGGCATAGATTTGTTCCTTCTTGACGCTTAACCAAGGACGATATACAATAACATTCTGTTCTGTTATCTGATATTCTAGTTTGGCCAAGTTATCTAGATGTGTTCCATGTGCTAGATTCGTCCAGATATTTTCAACGACGTCCTCTTGAATATGTCCAAGAAGAACCGGTCGCCCCAGTACCTTATATGCACTAAAGCGCAAGATACGTGTCATCATTTCATAAAATTCACGTTCTGATGTCTTCCGTCGTAGATACTCAATACGGTAAATATAGAGTGGTATATTAATTTTAGCACAATATGACGCAATAAAATTATACTCATCTTCTGACTCCTTTCGATTTCCGTAAACAATATGAATGGCAACAACGTCAGCATTGACCTTAGATAGCAAAGTTGCCATAAGCATACTATCCACACCTCCACTTAGACTTACTGCTATTTTCTTATCTTTTGGCAAGAGGCTTATTAGAGATTCTGTATTGGGATTCACAGTAGCATTTGGATGCGTTTCACAAATCGACTTATCATAGGCTTTGGTGCCAGTAGAAAGCACTATTGACGATGCTACGTGTGAATCATTGTAGGCCTTTTTATATGTGTCCATAAAGAACCGATTCAAGTATTGAAACTCCGTTAACGACCGCCCATTTAGCCAACTATCAATAACATTAAAGATTGGTTTATAGGATTGCGTGTGCTTCCATGGCATTAAATACCAAATGAGCTCCTTTTCTGCTGTGTTTATTAGTTCGCAAAGATTCATAGATTCTACAATCTTTACTGCAATACGTCGCGACAAATACACATCTTCTTCTGATAATTTTGTAACACGTGAGAAATGCCTGACTAGCTGGTCAAAATAAATTATCTGACCTAGATTTGTTTCCATGTTATAGTCATATTTGTGGAATTTGTCGTAGAGTAGTTTATCAACGGTTGGTTGATTCTCAATGGTTGTAATCCAGTATTCTGGATGCGCTAGCCAAAAAGTACTTATATTGGTTTCTGTCATTGATGTCTTTATTAATGTTATGTAAGTGGATATTAATCAATTTTATGCATTTGACATTGTCGTCTTTTTAAGTATTGATCGCACTGGAACACGTGTTACAACTAAGGAGCTAGGATAGACCTTGGCTGATAATACATCATCTTTTACCATTTCATAATTCGTATGATGAAACTGTGTAGTTTTATTTTGATTCAAAGAAACTAACTTATCTGATGGTATAATTACTTTTTCTTTTGTCGGTTCATTTGCCGGTTCCTTTGTCGGTTCCTTTGTCGGTTCATTTGCCAAATCCTTTGCCTGTTCATCTTCTGTATTCTGTTCATGTATTGGTTGTTGTACAGATGTAACTACTGAGTTAGTTGAACTATCAGGGGTAAACATAGCCTGAATATTTCGTTGTATTACTGCACGTTCTTCAGTTAGTTTTTCGATATCTGCGTCTTCTTTTCTAAAATGAAAATAAATAAGAATTAAACCAAACAGAATGACTGACCCACCAATAATTGAGATATTAAAATATGCGGATGACCTTTGATAGGCTATAAGTTTAGTCTGCATGTCACTAGTACTTATACGATTATTTACGTCGGTTGATTGTCCTGGATATTCGTCTGGAATATTTGATATTCCTATCATAAATACAATAAATCCGATTGCACAATTACAAATTATTGCATTTAGTCGACATCTATTCCTATTTTTTACAACCTGTTCTTCTGTTAACATTTAATATAAAAAATACTGTTAATTGTACTATCAATTTTAGTTCTTTCTCTTTGAAATATTATAGCGTAGACTATCCAAATATTCTAGGCAGGCTGTGGACTTATAATCCTCTGAAGCGATTCGAATATCATCCGATTCATTCCAACCCGTGTTTTTACTCAGAGCTTCTGACAAAGCCTTACAAATTGATACATGCTTTGTAAAGAAGTCAAATTCCTTCCGTGTATGATTTACAAAATAATAGGCCTGATTATCCATCTTATTTGTATGATTTGATATAATGTCAAACGATTCAATTTTTTGAAATTATAATTTGCTTTGTATTGATTAATTAGAAGGTGGAATAATTTCATTTTGATGTAACAAATGATGAACATGTAAGGGTTTAGTGCGCCCCATACGATAGGCGCGTCCAATAATTTGCTTCTCCATTTCAGAAGACATCTTATGAAAAAGAAAGACATCGGTAGCACAGGTTATATTTAGACCAGCGCCTACATGCCTTGAGTTTAATAATAAGACCTGATAACTGCCTTCTGAAAATTCATTAATAATCTTGGCAACACGATGGGTAGAACCATTTATTGTAGAAAAAGGTATGTTGCGATGCGTCATCTCGGAAGTTAATTGGAAAAAAGAGGCATCGTAACCACTAAACATAAGTATTCGCGCCTTAGGATTATTTTCGATAAAATGAATAAATTCCTCAACCTTTGTTTTAGGCTGAGATGATTGTGGCTGTTCTACAATGGTATTTGCATTTTTATTTATAACATGTACTTCATTAATCGAAGCTATAGGGGCTCTACACAAGGGGCATACAGGATTTGAGGTTTGGCGCTTTAGACTTTCACAAAGACAGACAAAACAAAACAGATGTTTGCAACAGGGCGTTAAAGTAGGCGTTTCTACATCAGAATAACAGATTGGACAATTTGTCGTATCAATATCTTCCATACGCTTTTTAATTGTATCAATGCGATTCTCTAAAGAAGTTATTTTATCCTGTTGCCCCTGAAGTGATTTCTGTTTTGTGGACTCTGATGAAAACCCTTCGTATGTTTTATAGAATTCTAATTTCTTTTTCTGCTGGTCTAGGTCCTTCATTAAGGATTTTGTAAGTGAATTAATGATGCTTGTTGGCGTTTCATCATGCACACCCAATGATTCTAAGGCACCCTTTGTATCGCCCGCGTGTAACATTTCCATAACATCGTTAGGAATTACAGATTCAAGAATCTTAATACTTGCAGTGGTTCTACATATTATTTGATTATGAATCAAAGCAGGCATCGAAAAACTGTTATCAATATAACTATCAGAATTTCGCAAAATTACACGCCAATACTCTAATTCCATATTTTTAGAATTATCAGTACTACCTAATATGTTTTTGACAAAAGACAGATTCGTATGAGCTCCATCTATTCTAAAATAATTACCATTTATATTTCTTATTCTTTCAACTAAGGCTAGATTATCAGTGGGTACAGGATAAAAAGGTGATGTTAAATCAATATATATACCTGTAGGAAAGGCTGCATTTAAAAAAGATGCTGTTATTAACCAGATAAAATTAGCTGTTAAGTTCACATGCATACTTGATTGAATAGAATCAGCCTCATCCACAAAAATACGTGACCAATGATATTGGTCAGGTTTTTGTACTTCTTCAAATGTTTTCCACATAGTAGAAGATACAAAAATGGCGTCAACTGTGTCTATAAAGTTAAATAGTGTGGTATCACAGACTTCCTTCTTTTTTCTACAAAAAAATACATTAAGAGTTGTATCGCGTGTCACATACTCTTCCCATTGCCCCATTAAACTGTGAGGAATGATAAAAAGGGCAGCCTTACAACGTTTTCTTAAGGGTTCAGGAACAGTATAACAAATCATAGACAAATTATTGTTACGTTGCGTTGTTATAATCTCTCTTGAATCGGGAATAGGTTGTTTCACTAAGCTTAACGCCACCAATGATTTTCCACTACCTACGCGGTCTGATATAAGACCAAAATTTGTATAAAGAGTTCTATTTTCTCCACAATTTAACCCTGAAAACTTAGTTTTCTCCAAATTTAAGGCAGCTGATAATAGTGTCATCTGATGATGATACAATGTGGGTAAAATATAATCTGGCTGTCTATCAACTTTGTCAGAATCCTCATTTAATTCGTTTGTTAAAAGCCCATTTAAGTACTGCCAAAGGCGTCTGTTGCGCTCTCTAGCATTTTGTACGTTTGACATATACTAAATATTTTAGATAGAATTTGTTTAGGTCCATTATAAATATAAAATTGTTGCCGATTATCAATTTTGATTAACTATAAATATATGAAATTTGCTGTAGATGATGACGTTATTTTCATATGGGGTGTTCAAAAATTTAATGCTAAAATTTTTGCCATTTTACAGTATTATAAAATATTAGTGGAAGAGAGATTTTAAGAAAATTTTATTATTAATGTATATATCATCTCTATATCTTTCACCAGATGATACAATATGTCGTAAAAGACAGATAGAGTGCCTTTCTATTTTCAAAAAGGAAATGCTTGAAACAATTTATTCAGCATATAACAGATAATTTAAGTTACTCATTGGGATGGTCATATAGAAGAAAAAAAATTTGGCTTTAGCCATAATTAATAAATTTAAGGCGTTCAGTGTTACACTTTTAGTTGCTGACAGGGCAAAGTCAAAGTACAAACTGTAATTCGATTGATGTTATCAGTTTGTTCATTTCGATATCCTTGTCTTCTTTGATGGCATTTTCTAGTTCATTAATTTGTTTTATTGTTAGAATTTCTTGCTTATAATTTCCACCTCTAACCTTGTGAATACCATATTTTGCCATATAAATTTTTAGAAGGCAAAATTCATCGTATGATTCAGCCTCATTAATTACACGAACAATTCGTAACGGTTTGTGTAAGTTGGTCCAGATTGCTTCCAATCCATTCACGTGATGAAACCATGCGTCAATGATATTATCTGTAAGACCGATATAATAGTAATCATTGGTGCACTGAACAACATATGCCTTTATTGTTGTATCGTCGTTCATCCTTGAGTTTGTATTTAAGCTTTTGAGATACTTGACTTTCAATTTTTAGTTTAATATTATTTGTTACAATAAAATTTATACCTAAAGATTGTAACTCTTTTTAACTTAAGATGAGTCGTCCTTTAGTATCGGTACTGACACCAACATATAATAGACGTCGTTTTATTCCTTATTTAATTGAGTGTTTTAAACATCAAGAATACCCACAAGGGCGCATAGAGTGGCTTATTTTAGATGACGGAACAGATAAGGTTAAAGATTTGTTTGATGGTAGTGGCTTGCAAAATATTCGTTATTATAGTGAGGATATAAAACTCAATATTGGGGCAAAGCGTAACAAATTAAATGAACTGGCTATAGGTGATATTGTTGTTTGTATGGATGACGATGATTACTACCCTCCTGAACGTATTTCACATGTAGTAAATAAATTACAGGCAAATCCTAAGTTTGAAATCTGTGGTACATCTGAACTCTATATGTATTATAGCGATAATAAGAAAATTTATAAAATTGGTCCTTATAATCAGAATCATGCCACCAATGGTACTATGGCTTACAGACGCTCATATTTTAATAATCACAAGTATGACGAAACTGTCACCCATGCAGAGGAAACTAGCTTCTTGAATCGATATAGTGAACCCATGCTCCAACTTGACCCCTTTAAGGTCATGCTGGTAATGAGTCATAGTGAAAATACTTTCGATAAGAAAAAGCTCCGTGATGAAAAAAATCCCATGTTTAAAATGACACAGTTAAAATTGGTCAATATTATCAAGAACAAAAAGCTACGGGATTTTTTTGCGGATGCTTGAGCGACGCTTATTTTTTCTTTTTATAGTTCTTCTACCTCCAGGCAAACCACCATTTGACACTTTTTGCTCAAGCTCAGTAATTAAGGGTGCCTCAGGTTTCTCCGCTTGCCAGTATTCCATCACTACTGTAGGGTAGGCTTCCAAAACAGATTCATCCCTATTATTTGGATAAGCTATTTCACCAGCCTTTTCTGTGAATTCTTCGGCACCCTTAGGGTCTTCTGTTAAGGCTAATAATTGTTCGAAGCTGTGTGTGGCCTTGCATTCTATTTTTTGAAGAAGCTCAAGAGCAGCCTGTGCAATATCTTTGGCTGTGCGATATACTGGGTCTACTATTCGCGCATCAGGTGCTGTAACTTTATCATAAAATCCTTTACGAAGCTTATTATATACATTTGATAATGTTGTTGGGTCTTGAAATTTATCATCCGCTGTTTTTATACCAAATTTCTTACTTTCAACAAGAGTCTCAATAGGAAATATATCATATCCTAATGGAATATTTCTACATAGTGAGAATTTGGTAATTGGCCAGCCTTTTTCATGGACCACTTCAAATATAATTAATTTCTGGATGTTTTTATAGGCTCTACCTTTTGGTGTATCATTATTTTCTAACTTAATTAAACCTAATAGAAATTTTGTATAAGTCTCCTGTTCCTTGTAAAAGTCCTCTATGGATATATAGTCAAATGTGCTACGCTTTGTATAGTAATATAAATGCTTTACTACAATATCGTAGTAACGTTGATTTTCCTGAATTAAACGACGACTGTGTTGAACATCATGAGCCCAGAAATCTAAGGGTGAATTGTCATACATGTCCGCGTGGGTTGCATCGGTAGCAACTCCTAAAAACTGAATCGGAACACAACGCGTTTTTACTAAAAACGTGGACCCTATAAAGGCGACGGTTGGTATTATTACAGCATCTGGAAAGGCTTGATCCAATAGATAGGTTAAATATAATCTGTATCTTAGATTGTGGTAATAGTCAGGTAAATCAGGACGCTTTTTACGTGATAAAATATCTAAAAATTTAAGCATCTCTTCAATGATTAAAATAGTGGCCTTATAAGGCCATATATATCTACCACCAATTTGTACTGCTATCAAAGAGTGTGTCAAAATAATACGTAAATTTTGAAGTGTAGAGTCATTAGCTATTATGGCTTGATTTGTTGCGTCTTGATAGATTGCCTCAGTTAACTTTGCTACTGTACCTTTTAGCTCTGGAAAACTTGCTGTAGACCCGTCTTTACGCAATCTATTTCGCAACTCTATATATTTATCATACGGATTTTGTACTATTGCATTAATCATATCATTATGTTCTTTTATAGCTGGTTTGTAATCAGTTGTTGTGAACATCTTTAGAGAAATTTCTAAAGGTTGTTTAGCTCGCCGCTGAATCCGAATCTGTTCTTCGGGTGTCAATTCTGCCATTTAATAATATGATATATATTTTTTATAGCGTATTATTACATGTTTATAGTTCTGTATATTCTAAACAAGAGGTTTATGATTGCGCCACTCTTCCAGTGACGCAATTGTCTGGTCGGGTCTATACGTTAGCCATCCTAATAAGAACTGGACTGTGGGGTGTACAAAAAATCTGGGAATCAATGGAATATAACCATAATAAACTGGTCTTTTACCCAAAAACCACCAACGATACAATAATACATAGGGAATTACAACTAAACCAAACAGTAATCCAAATATCATATAGAAAATTTTATAAGGAAGTGCCTTGTGAACATTTAGGTTTACAGCAAAACTTGAGCCCAGACTTAGTAAGAAAAAAAACATTAAAAACAATAATACTGTAAACGTATTACTTATTGTGTCATAAATAAGAGAAGTTATACTAAAACTGTCCAGTGTTTTATTTTCCTTTAATGTTTTAGCTTGTATTGTAGCTGATGTAATATTACCTGTAAATGCGTCGCCTTCCTTATCTTGAAAATCTACTTCACCGTGATTTTTTAAGAGTTTTTGTATTGTATTGTAGATTTTTGGACTTAGACTAATAATTATTTTGTATTCATTACTATTTTTATCGACTTTATCAATAGGTTGTTCCAAAATATTCTTGTACGAATCTAAATTTTTTAAATCATCTTGAATGATTGGATTCCAATCAGTAGATTTCTTATATTTTGTATCCTTTAATATCACCTTGACATCGTCTTGAATTGTTTGTAAAACAGCTAATTCTGACGATGATAAATTGTCGTTGTCGTGAATAAGCTGTTTTATTGCTCTTATAATCAACCATATACCGATTCGCCCTCCCTGCGCCTTTGGATAGACAGTCGTATTATAAATCGCATTTACCTTGTAGTTTTCATAATCATCGCCAAAATTATCATTTATAAAATCATTTACATCTTCACCTAATTGAGCATTATTTACTGTTTTAGTGGCGTTATCTAAAAAATCAAGTATATCCTTGGCATCTTCTGGAAAGATAGAGTATCTTAGAGCCTCTTCTGGTCTTCCTGGTGATTGGGTATTTTGTGCCTTTTTAATTAGGGTTTGTTCATCACCTATTCTTTTTATCGCCTTTGTTTGTGCGGATTTCAAATCCTTTAATCTTTTGCGTTCAGCTGCCTCCGCTTTTGGGTCGCGTGTAAGGTTATCTAAATATGTTATGAACCTTTGATAAAGAAAGGACATCCCCTAACGTCTTGTATTAAAATTAATTGTACTTTTAAACAAGTACAATTAACAATAACATGATTTATAATAAGGCGACTGTATAATGACTTGACCGGGGCCTTTGACTGTGTTATTAGATAGAGAATTTCATACCGCCCAAGCCACTTGCTATTTCTAAGAAATTTAACGACTCTACGAAAATATTGAAATTATATGTATAGTTTGCATCAATAGGAATGGTGTATGGGTTAATTTCCAATTCTACTAAATTTATGCGACTAAGATTAATCGTTCCACTAGGTTGAACAGGATTTGATGAATTGAGTGCAAAACTATAAACGTAAATAGGATAGTTTGCTAAAGGAGCTAAAAGACCGTTCACAGTATAAGGATACGAATTACCTTCACATGCTGTATAAGGATTAATATCGCTAAAATAGTCCGCCTTCTTTTCTTCAAAAATCTCGTTACCGCCACATATGATTCGGGCAGTATTTAGTATATACTTATTTGCTCCTGGAATTAATACACCACTTGTTGATGTACTTGAGTTGGGTCTTCTGGCATATGGACGTTTTTCTGGGTCAGTATACTTCCAATTTAGTAAGTTGGTATAGTCATTTCTGAAGTACCAATCTGAACGCTGAGCAAACCATACTATACGTGTAACTAAACTATGTGCGTCTAATTCCAATTGTTGTCGTGAATTAATACCCGTAAAATTAAATTCTTGAACCTGTCTAACGATATACTCAAGCTTTTTGCTTGCAAATAAGTTACGTTCTTCCTCTGTTAAATAGATATAAGTACATTGTAAACGGGGATTCAAATTCCAACCATCAGATGAAGGAATACCATATCCTAAATCGGTTAAGAAGAATCTTGGAGCACCCGAAATATCGGTGTATGTAAGATAGTTATTGTTTAATGAGTTGGGTAAAGGACCCCATGCATTATTCCAAGATGTGGCGTATATGGTTGTTCCTGTAGCAGAATCAAGACGATATCCGTATTTTACACGCTCACCGCTGGGGTCAAGAATTGTATAAATTTCACGTATTGGTCTCATATTAATCTGAATTTCGACATCGTGATACTGTAACCCTATGAGGGGTAGTGCTAGTCCGGGGCTATCGGCAAAAAAAAGTCCAAGTGGAATATTGAGTGTACGAGCTGGAATAGAGGGAGCATTGAATTGTGTTGTCAAACCTGGGAAGGGTAATACATTAGGATAACCACCACTGGGGTCTGAATATGTGCCTATAGCTGGATTGAACATATCAGGAACATCACCAATCAAATTAGACCATTTGGCAAACTGGTCATCGGTAAAGTCTAATTGAAATTTCATAGCCAACCACTCACTGCTAAAATATTGGACTTTTGAACCACCGATGTATAGACCTACGCTGTCTATCATACGCAAACCCAATTGTCTGACCCATGCAAATTCGTGACTGATGCGACCGTTCCAAACCTTATTATAAATAGCCGGTATATCGACACTCAAATACATATCCGATAATAAGTCACCATGTCGTGGTATTTTTACACGCAATTGAATATTTTCATCTAATTTGAGTTCATTAGGTCCTTCAAGAGGAACTGTAATATTTTCAGTACTGAAATGAGTATATCGTTTATAAGCCTTATAAAAATAGGTCATTTGTGGATTACCACTTAACATTCTGTTCATAGTGCCATAGGCGACAAGGGTTAGTAATCCACCGGGCATCTCTTACCTGTCTTTCTTGATTTTGTTTTATGCTCTGCGAAACGGATTTGAGAAAAGGGTGGGCTTTTATTAGATAAAGGATGAATAGTTCTCCGGGTCATATAATCACAACTGTACAAACATCCATGAATACTAACGACTTTTCTACATATCAAATTATTGCTTTTGTGATTATCTTTTTAATTGTCGCATCAATAATATACTATCTTAAGGATTTCCTTCAATCAGAATGGAAAAAACTATTCCCAACAAATGAGCTTACTGGCGAATCAACAAATTCAGTGTTGTCCACAGACCTGAATCAAAATGTACTAAAAAATACTACTAATTCTGTACCAGCTACATTAGACTATAGTAAAATATTAGACGCCAAGCATACTACAGGTTCATTAATGGGTGCTGAACCACCTACCAAGGCAGACCCTGTTCTAGAGGAACCTGCTTCCAGTGAACAGACATGGTGCTTGGTTGGTGAAGATATGGCTGGACGTTGGTGTATTCAAGTACAGAGTCCTAAACATTGTGAGCCTATTCGTTCATACAAGACCAAGAATTACTGTGAAAAATCATCCGATAGACCAATGGACTAATGGGTTTTATTATATTTTAAGTATTAACTTTTAAAAATTTAATACTTAATTCAAATTAGCATACTGAAGTACTTACTTCAGTAATTAAATATAATCGATTGCTTATTGAGGCCCTAGTCCACTGTGTACATCTGAGGTCCACCAATCGTCGGTTTGATAGAAGGGAAGTACGGCCTGAGGCTTTACTGACCAGACAGGCATTAAAGAGAAATTGGGATCGTCCAATACAGGGTCACGCTTTGATTGATATATCTTCTTAGAAGGTCCCTCTCTGAGTAATTTATCTATCTGTGCGTAGGTTAGAGCAAATGCAAAATACTTAACACGACTTACATAGCCACTCATGTGACCAACTACAATAAATTTGGAATTATCTGTTCCAACAGTTAAATTATCAGATGCCGTTTTAACCCTATTTCCTGATGAATCTAACGTAAAACCTACATAGTCTACGGAACTACTAAAATCTACAACATTTCCTGAGACATCTTCACCAGTTGTTGTGCAACTTACATTTACTTCCCCAACTTTAGTACCATTTAGTAAATAGAAATTGCCATAGTTTAACTTAGGTACATCGGTGAACTTTTTACGATTAGCTAAGTTACCATTGATATAAACATCTAAGGCGCTACCCTTCAACATTACAACTAAATGAAACCACTTGTTAAGAGGAATATTGGGAATATCTACATAATTATTCCATGTAAGTGTTGAATTTTGATAAACGCGGAGTGTGTTTGTATCTGCTCTAAAAAATACACCAGGAGCCATTAAGGGGTAGATACCTGGTGAGCCCTTGTGAAAAACGTGACGGAATGTGTTTGTACCTTCTGTAAAATTATTAGCAGATAAGTTGATAAAGCAGGAATATGAATATTCTAATCCATTACGTTCATCATTTGAAGGCTCAAGAATTGGAAAACAACTGGATGGGTCCTGAATAAATATCTGGGGTGAGTTATATGTTAGTGGATAAACATCAACTGACAATGATTGGTACTTTTGGAGTTGGGTGTATGATGATTCAATAAGATTTATTGACAATGACAATACAACCACAATGACAAAAGTCTCAATTAGTTGTACTCCCATAGGAACATTTCCAGGAGTATTAGGGTTTAATAGATTAGCGCCACCACGCATAGAACGTAAAATCGGTTCAAATGTACTGCGAAGGGTTCTCAAATTCGATGATACGGAACCACTGTTCATCGTTACTCTATCGTGTAGCACTAATATTTATTTGGTGATTTTGAGTTTTTTGAATACTATCTTATGGACAACTTATTCATAAGATAATATACTGAAAATTCCGGGATATTTATGTTAGTTTATTTTTTTCTTTACGAATTTAAAACCTTGATTTTATTCTATATATTTATATTTAACATATAAATATATAAAATATTATTTACAGCCTACAGCAAGCTAACAAACTTTTTAAGTCTTTGTAGAACCTCCTGTGGCTGATGTATAACTGTATCCAGAATAATAGGCAACATCGTCTTCTAGTCTCTGAATTTGGAATCCTACTCTTTGGTATAACCATCCTAGGAAACCATATTGGGCTGGAGGAACAGCTGGACCTGATTGGTACATCTCGTAAATTTTACCGGGGGATAGAGCATAACCAAATACACGTGTTGTACTGATATTACCACCCCATCCACCATGAGCTCCTAATGTTACTGAATTTACACCTGTTTCAACACGTGGGATACCCGCTGTTACGCAACTACGTGCAAGCTTTCCATCAATGTATACATCTACAACGCGTCCATTTACAACAATTGTTAGACAAATCCACTTCTGAAGGTCTATATTGTTGATGTCACATATTGGGTAACCGATTGTCTGATTAAATACTTGCCCTGCTGTTATACTACCAGATCCGAATACTGAACTGATTGTCGAAGTAACGGTTAAATCGGGCATTGTTGATGCAGTAGCACCTGGTACCGTTGTCATATCCTGATAGACACGAATAGCTAACTTGTTTTCATTTGGATATATGACACCAACCATTGTTAAATGGTCGGGTCTTCCTGATGTCGTTGATGATGAACCGCCTGCGATTTGAAATACGTGTTTGGGCTGACCAGCGCGGTAATCCCAATTTGAGATATACATCCATGTACTGAACGTATATTCACCACCAGTCTCAATTGTAACATTCTTACTCAACTTTGTATATAATCCGGTTGCACCATTTGGACCTAAGCTGTTGGCAGCCGTTGTAGAATCAAGAATAACCTGCTCTTGAGTATCAGGGGCAGGAAATAATACCGAATAGATAACATAGATTATGACTAATGAAATAGTTACAAAAAGCACCATTTGAATTGTTGCCGCATACGGCACAATACTGGCCGCAACATTATTTAGTCTTGACTTAACTGCATTCATGGAGCTCATCCTTTTCTACTTTCTAGGGCTTGAATTTTATCTGACATGCCGGGATTTTTACACCAATCGTCAGTTTTCAGGTCTAAAATTTTTAGAATATTTATGCATAATTGTAATTAACATATGATAATGCATCATTTTCTGATTCTATAGAATCTAGACAGAATGAACCCACACACAAATTCATGCCCAATAGTTTCAGTTCGGGAATACCTGAAAAAAATGTAACAGGTTTAGGAATTGGAGGAACACCCTGAATATCGGTAGTAGAACGATAATTATTGATTATATCGACTTCTTGTAATTTTTTGGGCCAACTTTGTACCAAGGCAACCCTTGCAAACATTTTTGGGTTCATGTTAATTTTTGGTTTACCGGGACGGCTTGCTACTACATTTTCAAGCTCAACAGATTTGAGTAAGACACCATTTTGATAAATATCAACTGAGCGCCCTTCTATAGTTATTAAAACTTGATTCCATTTTTGATTTTTAAGAGTAGGTATATTAACTGTATATTTTGAAGCATTATAACTGTAAAATTCAATAGATAGCATTTCGTGAAAGGGGTCAATATAGATATCGTATACACCGGGGATTGTTACAATTAGTTGATATGGTTTAAAATCGTTCTTTAGATTCGTACCATCAACCATTTCAATCGAAGATTTATCAATACTTACGAAGAAACCAAATGTAAACGTCTCTTTCATAAATTGAATTGAATCGCTTTCAGACAATAAATCTATCATTCCATTAGCTCTGACCATTTTTTTGGTCTTCAAATCATATAATTCTGCACTATTGGTATTTTGAGGTTTAAGAATCCATAATCCTTCAACTTCAGCATTGGTCTTTTTATTAAAAAAGTAATAAAACAGTAATACAAAAAACCATATTAAAATATAGATAGCAATACACAAATTTATGTGTGTGCCATATATTGCAGGATGTACATAGTATAGAAATATACCAATAACAAAGACCCATTTAAGAGCACTAAAAATTAAATCCCATGTTTTCTGTAGCATGGGTCACTCCTAACGTCTTATACCAAAATTATTTACTATTTTATCTATTATCGTATAACTACTCATATCATAATTAAGTACTTACAATGAGCTGATTACTTAAAATGGGTATGATAGTAACCATGCCAAAATTATAAAACTTTAGAGGTTTTATAATTTTCATTTGTCAATCACTATTCAGCTATTTGAAGTACAATTAAATGAGGCTAAATCAGCCAATTCTTTTTTAATTACTATTTGTTTTGAACACAATTTCGTTAATTCAAACGTATTTACCGGTCCATCCCATAAATTTAAATTTTGAACTACTGCTTGAGCTGGAAATCCAGTACGACCGTACCACTCATTTTCTACAGTTTTAAGCTTACCGTGTAATACTTTCGTTCCAGCCAATTTACAATTAATATAAACTTCTAATACTTTATTATTAATGACCAAATGAACATAAAAGGCTTTATTTAAAGGTAAATCATTAATTCTTATAGATTCTCTAAATGATTTTTTAACAGAACTATATATATTGTCTATAGGGTCAGTATCTACAAACACAATTAAGTCATTTGTGAATCTATCTATAAATATACCTGGTGACATTTCGGATGGTAAGCCATCATCAATACCTCCTGATTCTATTAGCGAACCTTGTTTTTTACCCTTATAATTAAATAAATCTGCTGAACCTCTATGTAAAATATGTCTATATGGATTTGTTGATATTGAAGAACGGCTATTAAATATAATCATTTCAACACCCAGTGTTACACTATCACAATTCTTTGAGTGCCATTCAGTTGATGTTACACGAAGATTCATTGGGTTAAAGGAATTTTCGAAAGATTCTGGTTTCCAAAAAATTGTAGGTTTAAGAACAATAGGTTGATTATCATTAATAGCGTGATTATGTGCTGATTGACTTCTTATCAACATTGTGATAATAATAATAAATATCATGATTCCAAAAAAATATAAATAATAATTTATTGCTATAGTCGGGAGTGATGGAATAATACTTAACAGTTGAGAAAATGATTGACCATTTCTAAACATTAGATAAGTTCCTACAGCGACTGAAATTATGACCAACACTAGTAAAAATATAAAGAAATACATTATAGAGTATACTCTACTGTCGTCAATTTTGAAAGAATCGAGTAAACGATCCATTGGTACCCTAATGATTAGGGTGATTTTCATTTTACGTATGAGTCAAAATGAAAAAAATTGAAGTGACTAATTCTATTAGATTGGATTTCAAAAACACAAGTTAGTTTAAGCAAAGAAGCTTAAATAAATGTCCGTGTCTGTCGATAATATGTCCTATGCTAACAAGATGAGCAGTGTCCAAATGGCGGAGGAGTCTAAGCGTGCCACAGCGGAGGGTATGCGGGAGATTGCTGAGGCCTTGCGCGCTCGTGAGGCAAAGACTCCTTCGGATTCTGAATCTGATTTCTGTTCTGATTCTGATACTAGTTCGTCGCGTCATCGTAACCGTAAGCGCTCACGTAAGTCAAAGAGTGAGAAGACGGATACACGGGCTCTAGAGACCCGTATTCATTACATGACTCTTGAGCTGGCTAATACTAAGGTTGAGGTGGACGAGGCTAAGGAGACCGCTGAGAATCTCAAAAAGCAACTTGCGCCTTATAGCAGGGTCAATGATGAACTGGCCTTTCTGAAGTCTGCAATGAACCGCGCCCTAGCAAATACTGCCAATCTTACTAAGAATCAGCTAGAGAGTAAGTTCAAGCTCTTCGTTGATGAGACGCGCGACCATGCCTCTATGTGTGTGGCGCAGATTTGTCGGATTGAGCAGGAGGAGGTCAAGCAGGCTCTTAATCGTGTCCTAGAGGCAGAGAAGCGCAAGTTGGTGAAGCTTACGAATAGCTATAAGATGCTTATTCTTAAGACTCATGTAAAGGAACTAGCTATGTATATCGGTTTGTGGCTATCTATCATGATTGCACTTTTGGCTGTGCTTTATCAGCTGTTCTAGTAACGTCTTATATCGAAATTAAGTATTTGACTGTACATGTTTATAAAAGACGTTCTTCAACTGTTTTTTTTCCATGACAATTACGACAAAGGGCAACTAAGTTATCCTCTGTGTTTGAACCACCACGAAATAGTGCAATTATGTGGTCAACTTCATACGAAGCATCCAAAATAGACTGACAATGACCACATTTCCATGCTTGATTTGCTGCTACCTTCTTTTTCAATAAATTACTAACTTGACGCCCATATTTAGGCTTTCCTATTGAGATTCTTTCAATATGCTTTGTCATAAAATCATCAGACCTTAAAAAGAACCCTTTTACAAATTCTAGAGCCAAAGTAAACTCTTCGGGACTCTTATAATAAGAATATATCAGATATCCAAATATACCAACAGCAAATACGTTACGTCCATGTTGATATAGAGTTTGTATGGGACCTTTCAAGTATCCTTCATAATAAATCGCTCCCAATAATAACATAACGAATAGACCAGGTACTAGGATTTTCATTTACTAGCGCTTTTCCTTATGCCTTCTTGATAAAAATAATATAGCGCAGAACCTGCAATTAAAGTTGTACCTGTTCCTAGAAGTATTCCATCTATAATTGTGAAATTACTCATATCAAAATTTGAACTGTGAGAATTTTTGGGCTTATTTGTTTCATGGAAAGATGGCGGTACTGATTTTTTGGCTTTTTCTAAATTATGCATTGACTCAATAAATTCTTCAAATGCAATTTCACGTTTACCCAGTTGTTTATTTATCAAATTATGCATGTTAAAAACCCATTCAATAAGGTCCTTTCTGTTATTTAAAGAGTCGTTAATTGGCATTTTTTTTAAATTTTCTTCATAATGATGACGACATACAGGACAAGGAAGAACATCAATCATTGATTCATAAAAATTCTTAATGTTTTGCTTTTGTCTTTCAGTAGGAGAATCGCTATATGATAATGATGCTATATGTAAGGTGGACCAAAATATGGGACCCCAAATCTGCGGAGGCATACGAATTGGTGTAGGAACCGGGGTGGACATGTCTTAATATATATGTCTCAAAAACGCAACCTAAACCCAACGAATGAATGAAATATAGGGATATTTTTAAAATGTTAAGAACTAATCAACCAATCATTCATTGTAGCAACTGTAATAAACTTGGTCATTATTTTAGAGAATGTAAGGAACCTATCACATCATATGGTATTATTGCTTTTCGTATAAAACAACCAGAGTCGTCTATTGAACCTGCCGTATTAAATGGTATATCTGAAACAGAAACGATTAATGGTCTTAATGGAAAACAAATTGAATTTTTAATGATTCAGAGAAAAGATACCCTTGGATATGTTGAATTTATGCGTGGTAAATATAGCCTTGGTAATCTTGATTATATTCAAACACTCTTTCACCAAATGACCCACAATGAATTAAATAGATTAGAAAAATGTGATTTCGAAACTTTGTGGAACTCATTATGGAATAACCAAATATCACGTCAATATAAACAAGAATATGATTCTGCTTTAGCAAAATATTTAGCATTAAAAGATGGTTCAGAAGAATGTAAGGGTAAATTTTTACACGATTACATTAAAAACGCAAATAGAGAATGGACTACTGCCGAATGGGGTTTTCCAAAAGGTCGCCGTGGAAATAGAGAATCTGAAATTTCCTGTGCCGTAAGAGAATTTACAGAAGAAACAGGATTAGAAGAAAATCAATGTATATTGGTAAAAAATCTATTGCCCCTTGAAGAGAATTTTTTAGGAGGAAACAGGATACAGTATAGACATCGGTACTTTTTAGCATATTGTAAACAGACTACAGAAGTTCATATTGATTTAACAAATACTATTATGAATAGAGAAATTGGTGATATTGGCTGGTTCACTTATGATGTAGCTATGAGTCTAATAAGACCATATAATATTGAAAAGCGTCAGATATTATCAGTAGCAAATAATATACTTTCTAATTACATCATCTTACCTGGACGCGAATATTTGAAATTGACCAGTAGCGGTTCAGGACGTAAAGTATCACCGTTCCAGATAGTAGAGAGGAATGCTACCGGCAGTAGAGGTAATACGATTGTCAGAAAATGACAAACCGATTACAAATGTTGATATGAAAGAGCCTATGAAACTATCAAAAAAAATACATAACGACGCTGATATTATTGAAAAGATGTTTCTCGGAACTCACTATAAACCAGCTGAACGTGATTATATTATTAAACTTATGGAAGAAAAGGGGCTTTTTCCTACTGATTGGACTCATAAAAGAGAATTTGATTCAGGTCTATACCCCGACATTAGCGACCCCTTATTTTCCCAAAGAATATATGATAAACAGGAATTTTATGAGGCCCGTGCCGCCGCCATTTCAGCATTAGAAGGAACAGACCCATGTAATGCAAGTGTTGAAAATGTCTTCGAAATAAGTCCTATACAACGTCTTATTTCACGTTTTTTGAACCCAGCTACTCCCTATAATGGTCTCTTATTATACCATGGAGTGGGTGTAGGTAAAACATGTACAGCTATTCGTGTAGCTGAAGAATTTTTAAAGGTCGCTCCATATTCAAAGGTATTTATCATAGTTCCACAAGCTATTCGGGCTGGATTTGTAAGAACAACATTTGACCCATCGCGCTTGAAGAAAAAAGATGATGGTTCATGGAGTTCTGAACAATGCACTGGAATGATTTATCCCGATTTAGCTATACAAAAACTGATGAAAAAAGCCAAACCTGATGCGGAGTTTTCTGTCGAAGATATTTCAGAAGCAGCAGATGAGAAAATACGTGAAAGATATGACCGACGTGGTTATCTACAATTTGCTTATTGGATTGCTAGACAATTAAAGGAGGGCATACCCTCTCAAATGACTGGTGCAGTTAGAGAAAAGGCAGAAAATAATCTACTATCCAAACTATTTTCAGATAAACTTATTATTATAGATGAGGCTCATAATTTACGTGATGCTATAGGTGGATTTTCTAGCCAGACGACCGCTCCTATAATTGCACCCGTTGCAGAAGATGAAAAAGACCCAAGTAACTCATCAGAGGACCACGCTGGTGGAAAACTTCTTACTCCTTTATTGCGACGTATAGTCAAATACGCTGAAGGATTACGATTACTTCTTATGACAGCTACACCTATGTACAATAAGGCTTCTGAAATTAAGGACCTTCTTGAACTTTTAATAGTAAATGATACAAAGGATGACTCCCCAAAAAATCTAATTGGGGACATATTTACTAAGGATGGTAATATTAAGGAAGGTTCTGGTGGTGATATATTGATTAAAAAATATTCACAGCGTTACGTGAGTTATATGCGTGGTGAAAATCCTTATACCTTTCCTTTACGTTTGAGGCCTGGTTCTATTGATAAGGCAATTAAATGGCCAGAAATTCAAAAAATTGGTGATAACGAGAAGACGATTGAATTAACTGTTGAAGACCAACATATTTTGAATTCGTTGCCCATTGTACAAATAACACCCGAAAAAGGTTCTGTGATTTACAATAAGTTACAAATTATATTGAAAGAGGACATTGATGAAGATAATTTTAAAGGTGATACATGGGTTCATCTTGATGTATGTAATATCGTTTACCCTAACGAACTATATGGACACAAAGGATGGGATTCGTATTTTACTGATGGAAAAAGCTCTGGTGATGGCTTACAATATCGCTCATTTACATGGAAGGGTGAAGAAGATTACAAACACGTTGATGATATTTTTGGTATGCCAAATTTTAAAAATTTTGCACCAAAAATGGCTAAAATTGTTGATACAGTTCAAAAATCTGAAGGTATAAATTTTATCTATAGTCGCTATGTAAAGGCGGGTATACTACCTATAGCAATTGCACTTGAACGTCAAGGGTGGACACGTGTATTTAATAATACTAGCGCTAAGCCTATTTTTAATATTGGAAAAACTGCAAAAGTTACACGCCAGTGTGCATTTTGTGAAAGAAAAGAAGATAATCATAAAGATATTAAAGCACATGCCTTTACCCCTGCTTGTTATGTTTTATTAACAGGTGACGTTATGTATACACCAAATTTTTCTGATATATTAAATTATGCCAGTCGTTGGACTAAGACAGATAAAGAGTTTTGTGCTGGAGGAGGTAGAGTAAAGGCGATTTTAGGTTCGCAAATTACTACGGAGGGTCTAGATTTAAAATGTGTTCGGTCTGTCCATGTTTTGGAGCCATGGTATCACTTAAATAGAATTGAGCAAATTATAGGTCGTGCTGTGCGTTTCTGTAGTCATGCTGATTTACCTATGAATTTGAGGAATTGTCTTGTATATCTGTATGCTCTTGTATTATCACGTGTTGAAACACCTGATTTACACGCATATCGTATTTCAGCAATAAAAGCTAAGGCCATTGGATATATTCAACGTTTAATGAAAATTTCTGCTATGGATTGTAACATTAATATTGCTGGATTATTAATTAGAGATATAGGAGAAGGTTTACCTAAACGTAATATTATCGATTCTGAGCGCAGACATACAAGTAAATATCCTTTAGTCGACAATAGCTATTCTAGCACTTGTGACTATCTAAAAGACTGTGATTACACCTGTGTACCTGAAGCTAAAAAAGACGGAGATAAAAATAACAAAACATTCTCCTACGCCGACGCTCAAAAACGCATTATAGAAAAAGAAGGACGCCTTAAGGAACTTTTTTCTAAACATGATATTGCGTATCCTTTAGAAGAAATTCGTAGAACTATATATAATGATTTACCTTGGGAAATCGTATCACGCTCCTTGGTACAAATTCTAGAAAATCCAACTTTCCGCATAAAACGTAGCGATAATATTGAAGGTCGTCTTATTTTACAAAACGGTTATTTATTATTTCAACCTGTGGGTGTGCGTGCTAAACAAATACCTCTTGCTTATCGTTATTCACGTCTTTATAAAATGCTACCTAGAACAACGATTATACCCAGGCGCGGTTCACTTCTAGGTTTAAAAATCGAAGAAGTAGATAATAAGAAGGAATCTGAAAAAGATATACAATCTGTTGAAGACCCTATCATAACTTTTAAATCGTGGATTCAATCAGTTGATGCACTTATCAAAGATATTAAAGAAAGGGGCTTTGAAGCAATAAAAAAGCGCGAAATGGGTATTTCCAAAAAAGCATACTTAGCAATACAAGCATGGCCTTGGATAATTTATCACTTTAGAGATATACCTGAAATTCGAAATATTGCTGCCCAAGTATGGACAGAACTTGTATGGACTGCTGAAGACAGAAAAAATGTTATTGAAAAAATACTTATTGAAGGATTAGAAACAGTCAGAAAGAAGGAAAAGGACCTTGTAGAAGCTCTTGAAAAAGATATTTTTATAACAGAAAAAATAACTGGATTTAATTGGATTAATCCATATGAAAAACCTCCAAAAATGGAATCATTTTGTTTACAAAATGGTAAATTTGACCTTTGTCCGTCAAATTATAAAGAAACTATTAACAAAAAAATAGGACCTCCTATTAATATTGCCAAGGATGCAGGTGACCTTATTGGTTTTTTGGTTCCAAGAAAAGATAAAATTATTATAGTTAAAACGTTACAAATAGATAAGAAAAAGTCATCAACAAAAATTAAAGGAGCTGTTGGTTCTCAATGTGGAGTTGCAAGTGATCTTGGTGGAGCACGTGGTCGCGTTAAAAGTGTTCAAGACTTAATTATAGATATTGCACCTGAATTGAAAAAATACCTTGTTGATACTACAGATACGGCTGAAGCTCGTGATGAGGAAGGTAGACAAACACGGCTAGATAATTTAGAATTTAAACACGTTGATGATTTCAGTCATATTTTTGTGTGTATGTTTTTAGAGACATTAATAAGAATTATGGATGCCAGAAAATGTGGAGGAAAACGCTGGTTTTTAAATGCAGTTGAAGCATTTAGAGCTGAATTAATAGGACGCTGAATGTCTGTAAAGTTCGATAACTAATACTTTATCTAACGTCTCATACCGAAGGCTTTTTATTTTTCGCTTGAATGTATGATTTATTACACACAAAGAAAGACCTAACGTCTCATACTGAAGTTAAGTACTCCCCAGCTAGGGAGTACTTAACTTCGGTATGATAGTAACCATGTCAAACACTTAAGATAAGAACACACTAAAGGGTGTTCTTATCTTAAGTATTTGACGGTATATTATTTTAAAATAGCTGACTGATGCGCGCAAAATGCCTATAAAAAAATAATTTGAATAAATAAGTTGATATGTATACTGAACTAATTTATAATGAATATATTCAAATTGCGGTACTTATAATATTAATTTTTATAATTATTTTTCTAATTTTTTATTATTTAATTAATAAAAATAAACTTATATTATACGATAATATTTTAATACATAAGAATGATGCTCAATATAAAATGCAATCATGGGACAACAATTTTTATGGGGGGTTCCCATTTAATAAAATAACAGATGAGTGGGACAATGATATTAAAGTTGTTGCTATATCAGCACCATTATATACAACACAACACGCTGCCGTTTACGAGTTAGAGCAAAAAGGTTATAAATTTATTGGTATTTCATCTTATGGATATTATCCAATTTACAATGAAGACGATGATAAATACAATGACAGAGCAGGGCAATTAATAAACCAAGATATGATAAATATTCTAGCAAAGATGAAGGGTTGGTTATATTGTAATAGACAACCAAATTTTTTATTAAATATACCAAAATTACTATATAGCGAATCAGATTGTACATCAATTGAGTGGATTAAAATTAAAAATATTAAAAAAGAATATGATGTAATATACCATTCTGGTTCTGATTGCGAATTCCATAAATATCATAAAAATTGGGCTCTTGCCAAGAAGTGTTTCAAGAAAATGGCTGAAAATAATCTCAAAATATTAATAACTGGTAGAGAAAAAATGGATGATGAATCCGAAGAACATCCAAATATTATTCTAAAGCCATTTATTCCCTATTGGGACTTTCTAGATTATATTGAAAAATCTAAAGTTTTTTTCTTACCAAATGTATCAGATGCTTCACCAAGAGTATTAACAGAAAGTTTAATGAAAGGCGTCCCTGTAATAATAAATAAAAATATATTCGGAGGATGGAAATATATATGCGATGATACTGGATTATTTTTTGAAGATGAAAACGATATTATAGAAAAGATAAACATAATTATTACCAAGGTTGATAATGGTAAATATGATACAAGAAGTTGGTTGAATAAAAATTATTATATTAATGGTGTTCCAATAGCAGGAATTAAATTAAAAAAATTTATTGATAAAATTATGATGTAAAACGGTTACTGTCACATACTTATAAGTTCGGTATCATAGTAACCTTGTCAAACACTAAAGATAAGAACACACTAAAGGGTGTTCTTATATTAAGTATTTGACGGTAAGTATTTGACGGTAAAGATGCTTAAAATAAGTATTTAGGATTATTTATATAAATGCATATTAAATTCTAATATTTAGATATTTGTGATTAAATTGCTTTTTGAATAATTTAATAAAAATTATCATCAAATAAGTTTAAAACTTGAAAGAACCTTTCAGTCCATTGATTAGAGCAAAATGTACAAATCAGTTTTACTTGAAGAGCGGGTCACTCTGAACCCTAGCGACACAAATTCTAAAGACAATATCAGTTCGTCCGGTTATATTGAGAATACACTTCTTCAGCGTCTTAAGACCAAGATTGAGGGAAAGTGTATTTCATCTGGTTTTGTAAAACCTGATTCACTTGAGATTCTACACCGCAGTATGGGTACCGCTGAAAATGGCCGTTTCACAGGAAACTGGATTTATTACGTTAAGATGCAGTGCAAGGTCTTTCATCCGGAGACAAATACACCTGTGTCTTGTAAGGTTATCAAGGTCAATAAGATGGGTGCTTATGTGGTCTTTGATGAAGCCATGCGTGTACTGTTGCCACGCGACCTTCATATTGGCAATGAGGCATTTGATGCTCTTAAGGAAGACGATATGGTCATCATCAATATTCTACGCTCACGATTTCAGACAAATGACCCCTTTATTAGCTCAGTAGGTCTATTTATATCCCGGGCAGATTCTGCGTAATAATCCCTAGGAAAGGTTCCCAGAGTCTGTTAATGGATACTAAAGAGTACGAGCGTAGACGTATATTTCTCGATTCACTTAAAAAACTTCACACATCCGAATACATTGATATTGTCAAAATTCTTAAGCTTCAGAAAGTTGAATATTCTGAAAATTCTAATGGAATCTTTTTTGATGTATCTAAATTGAGTCAAGAGAGTTTTGAAGTTTTAGATAAATATATGAACTTTGTACATACAAATCGTAAAGAATTAGCTGAAAGAGAGAAGCTCATGACTAAATTACATGCTAATAAATAAATTATAAGTCGATGTTAATTTGTTTCTGATAATATTCTATCTAAATAGTTACTACCAGAAAAATACTTTTGATATATCTGATAACAACGCTCCTGCATGGCGACTATGTCCCTGGTATTCCAGTAATACATGAGCTTTTGTATAAGTTCCTCTTCTGTAATACCTAAGACAATTATATCGTCCCAATCTAGTTCTTCTTCGAAAGGTAATACCATATCTGTATTTAATAAGATAGGGATTCTACCACACGATAAGACCTGATAAAAACGCATGGAAAAATTACCCGCCCCTCTGTTACAAACTGTAAAATGATTTTGCTGAATATTGTTTTGAAACTGATTTATGATATCTGAATTATGAGGACAACCGCCCCAAAATTGGGTTTTTATTATAAATTCTGTATCTACATTGGTATTTTGTTGTAAAAGACTGAGAGTCTTTTGACGATATTTTGAATTCAGTCCACAGAAACCAATTCTTGGTTTTTCTGTTTTTGCTAAAGGGGCAAAACGAAATGGTATAGATTCCCAAATATAGGGTAATAGAAACTCATTATCTTGTTGTGAGGATTTGGTGAGACTTGTTCTGAAAAATCGAACATTTGGTGGAATATTAAATGACATCGTTTTATCAGATACTAAAAACACAAAGACCACCTTATCGCTATTATTATAACTATCTAAAAGGGCCTGAATATCATACTGATAGTCCCACGGGAATTTACAACTGATTACCTTGTTAGTTTGTTCTTTACTGACGATTGGTAAGGAAAGACGGTCTTTTATAAATTCTGGTATCTGATATGTTTCATCATTATCAAAACTTATCATATCTAGAATTAGGACTTCTTGCAGTCTTTAGACTCCTAATGACGCTGACTCAATAAATACATCACCAATGTAAACACAAGGATACATAATGAAATAAGTGAGCTAAATTTAGCAAAAACATATAGTTTATACCACATATTTTCTATACGATTTAGCCTTCTTTGAGCTTCTATTGCTTCTAAATTGGATTCACTATCAATATACGAGTGTAAACATATAGGACATGTGTCCGGTTTCATTTCATACCATTTTTTTATACATACCATATCTACATTTGGTCTACAGTCGCATACGCCATGAAGTTTAAATACATCTTCTGTATTGAAACAAAATATACACTGTTCTTCCATAGATACACCCTTAAAGTATGTTGTCTATATTATTTAAATAGTATGTTTCAATATTCTTAAAGGTATATAAACAATAATTAAGGATTATATCTAATTAAATATGCAAGCTACGGTTCGTGAAACACAACCCGTATCCTGGTCTGATATTGAAAATGTTATTCGCCTTAATCCGCATCGTCATCGTACATTAGATACAGTTATGTCTACTTCTGTAAAATCCGATACAGATGCTAAAGCTGTGTCCTGGATGCCATCGGGATGGACATATGCTAACTCTAGTTTTTTTGCCACACCTATCTCAATTGTACTTATGGCCACGGACCCATTATATGAGATTTCATCCACAAATACGCGTCGTTCTATGGAGAAAGAGGCTGCTACAGAATTGGCTGAAAAATTTGATGAAATGTACGTCAAATATAACGGTAGGGGGCGGGGCTGGGTAAAGACAGCAATGAATTCTGAATTAACACAGTGGGCAGCAGGTGCAACAGAACGACCCTTTGACTGGACGTCTCTCCTTGATAAACGCAAGATTCTATCGGCCTTGATAGATATAACATGCACTAAATACGGGGTTCGTCTTGCTGTATGGTGGTCAGAGCATAAAAAACTCAGTGTTTGGCCACTTCAGGAGGCCGATGAAGTTGCATGGGAATCTGCACCCGTGCTAAACATTGAGGTACTCACATCAGGAGAGGCACATGTACTTGTTAATCCTGATGGTGATGTAAAGGTTAAACCAGTCTTCTGGTTAAAAATCTTTAAAACTATTGGTGAATGGCAATGGGTTCGTCCTGCTACTGCACCATCAATTTCAACTAGAACACTAACTGAATTAAAAGCCGAATATAGTGAAGTCCTTGGTGAATCTGCTTTAGAATCACTACCAAAGAAAGTTGATAAAGAAACAGTAGCTATGCTCATATACAAATACAATTTAACTAATAATCGTCTTGTTTCAAAAGAGGGCACTTTTTACTAGAAGTTTGAATAGTGTTTTAGCCCCAACTAATAGGGAAAACAATGAGTATAGAACTTCGCGGCACAGAAAAAACCGCGATTGACGCTCTTTGGACGGTATGGAAGTCTTCCGAGAAATTCGAATTAGAATCTACAGTAAAATCTGTGAGTTTAACTCAATTTCTTGATACTGTGGCTAGGCTCAGAGCCGTAGGTTTAAGAGAGCAACCACAGCAACCAAAATTAAATATTCTTATGCCTGGAGGTCTGCGATTTACTATTGTAGGTACAGGTTCGATTCAGGAATACTGTGAAAAAGGCGATATTACAAAGGTGCCCTTTTCTGTCATCAAGAAGGATAGACGTGGAACAAAAACAGATGACCAGATTGATTTAGTTGATTATGGTGTGCGACTTAAGTTACGCAGAGAAGAGAATCTAGATAAACGTGATGCGCGCGTTATTGAAATGATAGGGAAGTGGCAACGTACACCCAAACGTTTTCGGTATATTCGCAGATACACATTTATTGGCCCTGATGATTCAGGACTACGTTTTGATTTATCACTAGTTCGTGAATCTGCAAAGGATTCAAAGGGAGATTATGTGGGTGCTGAATCTTTTAAAATGGCTGATATTTTACGCAAACCTATCAAGTATGAGATTGAGGCTGAAGCTGACAGAACGCCTGGAACAAAGGCCTTTGAATCATCGAAGGGTATAATTAATGGTCTAAGTTTGATTCTACAGGGCTTACAGCGCTCCTTTGTTCTTATTCGTAAGAAGATATCGGATGAAATTGTAGATTTAGTGGCTGTTGCCACAGAATCTCGGCCTAGAACGTTTCCCGGTCCGCAACCTGCAACGCTCGAAAGAGCCAATATAGGTTTAGAAAACGAACCTTCTACGCCTAATATTCGTCATGGAAACTACAATGTAACAGATAAGGCAGACGGTTTACGTACACTTTTGGTTGTTTCTGGAAATGGTCGTCTATATCTAGTCGATAGTAGCTTTCGCGTGTATGCAACCGGTTTACAGTTAGAAGGTGCTCTTGCTGTACAGTACAAGGGTACAGTTCTAGACGGTGAATGGATTCGTAATGATAAGCTAGGCAATACTGTATCACTTTATTACGCTTTCGATATTTATACAACTGAGGGTCGTTCGGTATCAAGTTTACCATTCATGAATGATTCTGATATACACAGATATTCATTAATGAAAAAGACGATTGATATCTTGGCCACTGCTAAGCAAACCATCAAGGATATTCCATCAAATCATTCTCTTATCGTTTCCATGAAGACCTTTTATTCAACTGGAGGAGCACCAGGTTATATCTTTAATGATGCTGCTGCCTGCTTAGATTCTGCCGCTAAGAGCCCTTATTATACTGATGGTCTCATCTTTACACCAAATAACGAGCCTATGCCTATGACTGGTCGTACATGGGATGCCCAACTAAAATGGAAGCCAGCTCACGATAATACTATTGATTTCTTAGTTGTTATTGAAAATGAAGTAAAAGAAGGTGTCTCTGAGGATAAGATTGGATTCAAGTACAATGAGGATGAGAATCAGATGCTTAGACACAAGACTTTACGTCTCTTTGTTGGTGGAAAATCGGATGTTGCTTTCAGAGACCCACGTGACACTATTTTGAACAATAAACCCATACCTGATTCTATTGATACAGAAGAGTACCAACCGGTTGAATTCAGGCCTTTAGAGCCCGCCGATGTCAGTGCATCTATTTGCCATATAGCACTTGATGGTGGTGTTGCTGACCCCGCAGGTGCATCAGATGCTTCACAGGATTTGGAAGCTAAGATGGAGTCCATGTTCTGTACTCGTACAAAAGACCCTATTACATCGAATTCAATTGTTGAAATGGCCTATCACCCTGAAAAACAGATAGGATGGCGTTGGGAACCTATTCGTGTTCGTTGGGATAAGACCGAACGCTTACAAACAGGTAACTTTGCACGTACAATGAATGCAGACTGGGTTGCTGATAATATCTGGACATCGATACATAATCCTGTTACGGAGATTATGATTCGTACTGGTACTTTATCGGAAGACACAGTGGAAGAACGCCCTGTTTATTATACATCAAAAAAGGTCGCTAAGCGTGATACCTTTATTGTACGTAAGATGAATAGTTTTCATAATAAATACATCAAGTCTGAACTCTTATTGCAGAAAACACTCAGACGTGGCGATTCTATTCTTGACCTAGCTTGTGGACGAGGAGGCGACTTGATTAAATGGATTACAAATCGGGCTGGATGGGTTATGGGTGTTGACTTTAACCTAGATAATCTCATTGCGCCAAAGGAAAGTATATATGGACGTTATCTTGATGCAAAGATTAAAAATAAGGGTGATTTGCCACCCATGGTCTTTCTACAAGCTGATAGTACAAGAAATATTAAGGATGGCACAGGTCTATTAACCGACTATGATAAAAAACTTGGGTTAGCACTTTATGATAATGGACCGAAGGAAGAGGCTCCAAGTGCTGTGGAAACACTTCGTGGATTTGCTAGCAGTGGCTTTGATGTCGTATCCTGTATGTTTGCTATTCATTATATGTTTAAGGACAGGAGTTCAGTTGATGGATTTCTTAGAAATCTTTCTGATAACCTTAAAATTAATGGCTTCTTTGTCGGATGCTGTTTCGATGGTGATGCTGTCTTCAAACTACTGTCTGGCCTTCCTGATGGTGGTGTAAAAACAGGTCGTGATAAGGATACAGATATATGGTCTATTCGTCGTAGTTATGCAGAAGGTATTGAAGATGTATTACCTGCATCTGATGCTGGACTAGGTAAGGCTATTGATGTATTTTATTATTCAATTGGTGAGGAACATCGCGAATATCTTGTCAGTTTTGAATACTTAACTAAGCGTTTAGCGGAAATAGGTTGTGAATTACTAAATCCTGATGAAATGGCTGGTATGAGTCTAAGTAATTCTACGAACCTGTTCAGTGAAAGTCATAAAATGACAGGAAACATGTATAACATGTCGCGTACATTGAAAGAATTTAGCTTTCTGAATCGCTGGTTTATTTTCAGAAGACGTACAGTTGGTAAACTTGTCGAAATGGATAAACCTGTTCATATTGCACAGGAAACAACAAAAGAAAAGGCAATACCCGAATCAGAGTTAATAGAATTAGCGGCGGCGCTTCCAGCTACTATTCCTATTGAAACAACTGAAAAACGTCCGATATACAAATTCTTTCATGGAGCCGTTTTGAAGGATGATTTGAAAATTGGTAGAAAGGATTGGGCACGCTATCTCAGTATAGCCACCTTATCCAATTTACACGATATCAATGACCCATCTATTATCTATCCATCTTTGGAGGCAGCCTTTGCATCTGCACTATTTCAGGTAGCAACAGATAAGCCTGATTTGGGTCCTACATTGTTTTCGGTAAATTCAACTATTCATCAAGATTATATGAGAAAATTAAAAGAGGTGCCTGATGCTAACGATAAGCGTAAGAGTGAATTATTAGAGGATGAGATTCTTGCAATTCGCAATCAGATAAAACCTGCTGAAATAAAACGTCTAGGTGTAAAATATAATGAAGCAGACTGGTTAGGAAAACGTGAAACTATTATGCAACATTACATTACAGAAAGATATAATACAGATAGTGAGTTCAAGCGAATTATGGATGCTATTAAGGCTAAGAATGGAATCTTAGTATTTTATAATGGCCCCAAACCTTCTGAACTTGGTGGCTTAGTAAAAGATAACAATGTTATAGTTGGTCAAAATAAATTGGGTATTATGTATATGCACACTGTAGGCCTAACGCAGTAGGCCTAACGCAGTGACCTAAACATAATTGAAATATATCAAGATTAAAGAAGTCTTCAATGGAAGATGTTCTTAAAAGATTAGAAAAACAAGAAGATATGTTAGTTGAGATTTTAGACCTGCAAAAACAACGATTGTATGGTTTACCTAGCAACGGTTCTAATATTGTACTTTTTGAGGAATCAAAAAATATTCTTTATTATAATTCACCTGAAGATTATTATACAGGGCTAATTAATTATTCTGAAGGTAAACTTATAATAAGGTTTAATGCTGATAAACAAGATTATTCAAATTCTATTGTATGCGGGTCTTGGGATAATTGGAATAATAATTATGCACTTCATCAAACTGATATTGGCTGGGTTATATATTTTGATGATATAAATATTAAACTGGGAAAATATCAATATAAAATTATGATTAGTGACTGTAAATGGTTAGAACCTGGTGAAAATGAACTTAGAGAAAGAGATAATAATGGGAATTGGAATAATATCATTTTTATTCATGAATAACTTCCATATAAAGATAGAGAAGACAACATATATATAGATAAAACAGTATGGATAATACTATTTTATATATACTTTTAGCTGTCTTGGTTGTTACAGTTGTTGGACTATGTGGTTATATTTTTTACCAAAAACCTATTCAAGTCAATAATGATAAATTGATTCAACCCAATTGTTCAACATTTTTGGGTAATTTAGATTGGAGACGGGCTGTGAAACATTTTTCACCTGGTCCTATTGATTATCAACCGATTATCAATGCAATACAAAATACACCTAGTTCTTTTGGACTACAGCCTTATAAGGTCATTATTTTAACGAATAAACTACTAAAACAAGATATACGCCCTTTTTGCTTTGACCAACCTCAAATTACAGAATGTGAGGTTCTTCTAGTCTTCTGTGCTATAAAACGTGTCGAAGAACGTATGGAGGAATATATTAAAATGAGTGGCAATGAGACGATGAGAACTATGATGACCGGATTCTTAGAAAAAATACCAGATAAAGTAGAGTGGTCGCGTAAACAGGCGTACATTGCACTTGGTTTTGCTATGGCAGCTGCCACCGAATTAAAGATAGCAAGCTGTCCTATGGAAGGATTTATGACAGATAAGGTTGTGGAGATTTTGGCTACTGACCCCAATTACATTCCATCTGTATTTTTGGCACTTGGCAGAGAAAACAAGGAGGAAAAATTTCATCCAAAGTTTAGATTTCCTGTAGATAATTTATTCCACCTTGAAGACTAAAATTTGAAGGATATAAAATATATTTCTTAATGATTAAGAAATATGGTTTATTTTACACCAAAATATAAGCAAGTACACACTCTTATGGAACTTCCTATGTCTGTAAATATTAGCGTTGAAGATAATAGTCGATGGATATGTTATCAGTATAGAACAGTATGTGGAAAAAACTATGAGTACACATTAATTGATAATTATCTTGAAATTTATCGTATTACTTGGTCTCCTGATTTAGCTGAATTAAACAGTACTGATAATTCTGTATCGATTGTTTATAATTATGATAGTATTCCAGAATCGATATATTTGAGTCATCACACCAATTCACTTAAAAATCTGGCTCTTCCAGACTTTGCAATAGACGTCCTTGAAACCGTGGAAAATAATATTTCATTTGAAGTCATAGGTAGGATTGTTGCTGCTTTTCATGCTAAAATGATTAGCCTTAAACCAGAACCAATCTCTTATAAGTCCTTTGACTGAGTCGTATTTGTTGTTGTCCAGTAATACGATTTATTGATTGGGCACATATACGGCTTTATATTTAGCTTAACATAAGGGACTAAGGCATTCGATATATTTTGCTTTACTACAAGTGCTTTTGAATTACCGGGACCGCGTAAATATCTATTTTGGTGGGCTGATGCTGTTGCGACAGTAGCTAAAATGAGGGCTAATTTAGTAAACATTCTTACTAAATAAGTAGTAGATTATTTTTAATAATATAAATACGCGTAAAAATTGAGATTAGTTTGCTAGATTTTTGTTTAAGTAAAAAAAAGATTATATGCCCCTTTCTATCGGTGAAGGTGGCTCTCTAGAGTGGCAGCGTCTAGCACATGTGAATGAACATCCACGTGACCTACGCATCCAGTTCAATGAGGCTGAACATTCCTATGCTATTGATGGTGTAAAGGCTGGGTGGTCATCGTGTACCCAGTTTCTACATAATTTCTTCGGACATTTTGACCCAGATGCCGTGATTAAGAAGATGATGAGTAATCCTGTCAAGTGGAAGCAGAGTCAATATTACGGTATGACTGCCGAGCAGATTAAAGCAAAGTGGGCAGCAAGTGGTGAAGAGGCCTCATCTGCCGGTACACGTATGCATTTAGATATTGAGTATTTCTATAATTCTTCGCATTTTGAGGAGCTTTGGCTAGAAAAGAAGAAGGCCAACACTCTGACGATTGTTCCTGCAGATTTTGATAAGTCTGTTGCCTGTATGAAGAAGGATGATAATTGGGAGCCCAATCTATCTCCTGAATGGTCTATGTTTCAGGCATATCAGGCTAAGATTGGCTGTAAGATGATTCCCTTTCGTACCGAATGGCTGGTCTTTCATGAGAAAATCAAGGTAGCTGGTTCTATTGATATGCTTTATATGAAAAAGGACGGAACATACGCCATTTATGATTGGAAGCGTTCAAAGGAGATTAAGATGGAAAATAAGTATCAGTCGGGCCTAGGCCCTGTTATGCATCTACCTGATACCAATTATTGGCATTATAGTCTTCAGCTCAATGTATATCGTATGATTCTAAAAGAGAAATACGATATGGATGTAAATGAGTTAGCTCTAGTGATTCTCCATCCTAATAACCCTACTTTCCAGGTCATTAAGGTGAACATTATGGAAGATGAGATTAACAGTATGTTTGATGCGCGCCTTCGTGCGCTCAATCGCCCTGGTAACGATGGCAGTAATCCAATTGTTGTCTTTGAGGGTGAGGAAGAGCTTGACCTGGAAATGGAACAAGTTGAAACTAAGAAGCCAAGAACTGAGTCAATGAATGGATGGATGGGAAGCGATTAATTCTCCTGTATTTGCTCTAATAAAATAGGTGTGGCTGAATCAAAAAATTGCTGGAATATGTCTGGTAAGTCATTTTTACTTAGTGGCATTTTTGAAGATAGAAGAACTTCAGGTGATTCATTGGCAAAAAATACAACCAAGCTATTTTCATTGTCCCTCTCTGCCTTAATCCACTTAACTATTTTTGATGTTATCATAGTATATCGTGTAATAATCACATTGACATTATATATATTTGCCATACAATACCAATCTTTATCACTCCAATTAATTGGTTCGTCAGATTTAAATAAGTCCTTTTTTAGTTTTGTTATTTTTTTTCTTAAAGATTCAAAAGATTCACCTGTCCATTTAGATAACGATTGTTTAATTCTGTTATCTATTACATCTGCTGGTAATCTTGAAAGTCCTGCTTTCTTCCAATCTACCGGTAGTTCAATTAATTCAGGTCTTAATGGTTTACCAAAATCTTCATCATGTACATCTTCAGGATAAGTTAAACCAGCTGAAAAATCATCTTGTGGCACGTAATTTAGGTCTAAATCATCTGCTAACTCTTGAATTTTTGACTTAGTTGTCAATATGCCATCTGGTGACCTTACAATTCCTACAGGGGTACCTATTTTAGATACACGATTCTCTAAAATTTCAGACCCCTTATTTGAATATCGCATTATTTCATCAACAATCCGTGATACAAAATATACCTTAATATTTGGAATTGCCTCACTGGTACCGGTATGAATTTTACACGTGTCAGAAATCCAACTACACATTGGTGTCGATGTGCATGAATCCTTCGATTTTTCAACAATACAATTTCTTCTTAAGAGGGATATTTCGGACATCTGTTCACTATGTTCATGTGTATCCAACCAGTTATGAATTAACGGTTCCAATAATATATCACCTCTTCTTCGCTGTTCATATAATGGTAAATTAGATTCTTTGAGCGCTTTCAATTGTTTTAAGGTACTCATACCTTCCTTTGTAGCCAACCATTCACTTAAACTTATACGTAAATAATTGTATCCTTCTTCTACAATTGTATCTTTCACGATTGTTATACCAGATTCAACCGCATCGTATCCTTGACTTAAAAATCTAATATCCTCCTCCCAAGGTAATAAAACGATTGGTTTCGCTCCCTTTTGCATGAGTTCTTTAAAGGTCGTATGTGTAATTGTTTCTTTATTTGAAAATTTAGCAAATGGAACTAAAGCATTAGAATTGAGTCTTAATGCACAGAATTTATGGTCTTTTTCGTTATAAAGAATTTCGATGGGTTTTAAATCTGCTATTTTAGAAAGAGGTCCCTTTCCTGTTAAAAGATTTAGAATTACTTCTAATGGTGGTAATGGAAGACTCTGTGTATCGTACAAACTCTTTATATGTAAACCAAGAGACCCGTCTTCTAAACAAGGTACATATACAGGAATTTCAGATTGTGTCGTCTTAATAAGTACTCCTACTAATCGATTACTACGGTCACGTAAGAGATAATTTATTTCTGCTTCACTACCCAATTTTAATTTGAAAAGTTGACTTAGACGTGGTAAACTACTTGAACTCATATCACGTATCCACGGATGTGATGGATTTTCATATCTGCCACAACCTTCTTCAAAGGATAAGAATTGCTTTATAAAATCAGTTAATGAATTTTGAACACCTGTATCAATTTCCACATATTTAGGGTCTGATTCGTGAAAGGTTGTTAGAACAACATATTTATGCTTATCTTTTTTATCCTTCTTTGAAGTAGCTTCCACATAAATAATCGGTTCATACACATTACTTGCTTTGTCGTACCAAATAAAAGCCAATGGTGGTTTATATGACTTACTAAACTCTGATACTCCATACTCTGGACATCTTATATTTACAATAGGATTACCATCTTTATCTATTGTATTCTCAAATATAATAAATATTAATCCCTGTGGAAAGATAACATTAGGACATGCAAAAAGATTTTCAAAATGGCGTAATTCTTTCTGTGAACTTTCGTCCTTCACATAATTCATAAAATTATACCAGGCATTAGCTAATCTTATTATATGAGGTCGAATCGACGCATGTTTAGTGGTATCGAATTCTTGCTCTTTAGCAAATTTTTCAAACTGTGTCTGTGGTAATTTTTCAGAAATACCTGCAAATTCTTGAACCAAATTACCGTAATTTGCACGCTCAAAAGCACGTCTTAAATTAATTAAAAATTTTAAATCATCGTCTTTCGCATCATCAGGAAAAAGCAATTTTAGAACACCTTGGGCGGTATATATGGTAGGAATATCTAATTTAGCACCCTTCATAGGTGGCTTACCTGCACGTTGAAGATTACCCAAATAAAAACCAACAAGCTCCAAAAAACTTAATCCAGGACTGGCACCCTTATTACCTAAACCGAATCTTAAAAAAACCTTAGCTTTAGTATTCAAGTGTTGAGAAACCCCAACCGCCTTACTTACAGACAAGGAACCTACTTGACCAAAAATTTCATCTAATTGTGGAGGGCATAAACCAATACGACCTGCATCAAGTTGACGCTTATCATACGCTAAAATATATGGTTTGGGACCTATAGTTTTTAATACCTTTGTTAATTCTTTATTTTCTAAATCGTCGTTTTCTCCCTTTTCTCCGTCATCTACATTTTCTTCTGGCTTTGTAAGTATCTCTTCAGCATTTTTACGAGTGTCTTTCGGTAATGGTACAGTACCTTCACTTGGCTTCATTTCACTAGGTTTAGGTGAAACAAAGCAACACGGTAGAGCAAATTTATCAGGATGAATATTATTTAAATAACCAGCTACTTCGTGAATAATTGTTTTACCATCTTTAGACTTACGTTTAATAACTGTCTGACCTTTCTTTGGATTATCAATATCGTCTAAAAGTTTTCCTCCGCAAAAAGGACATGAATCTGCCTCTTTCACAAGTCCACGATGCGTTTTTTTACCAATAAATTCAGAAGGAATTAGAGGTCTGTTATCTTTCACACACCAATATCTTGCACAAATATAGTAATTAGGCTTATCTGGTTTAGAACCTGCGCGAACCACAAACCATATTGGCTTATCAGCATCCGTTTCTTTATGTTTTTTTCTTAAAATTCTACAAAATTGTCCCTGTAGACCTGGTTCGTTGCATAAAAATTCTTCAAAGATACTTTTTAATTCATCAATCTTTTTGTCAGTCTTACCAGTTTTTGGATCGATGATACTAGTAAAGCCTTTTTCTAACATTAATTTGGTCAATGGCTTCATTTTTAGTTTTGAAATATCTAGTATAATATCATCTGGTGGTGGTAGAAAAACCCACTCAACTGCATCACCGTATTCTTTTATCAGCTCATCCAGTTGAGTGGCAACCATAACATTGGGCTGTCTTCCTTGAGACTTTTGGCAAGTACGACTGTACACCGTAACTGTTTTATCCTTTTCAGAATATGCAAATAAGTCTGAATCAAATTTGTCTAGTTGTTTCTTCCACCATTCTTTTAATGGTGGATGTTCATAATCTTTAGCGATATTGGGAGCATAAACAATAGCAGGTGGTGGAGTTTTCGCGCCAATCTCTTCTTCGTCTGGTACAACATCCTCCCCTAGTAAATCCATAAAAAAATCAGACGCATTTGGATATGCATTTCTAACTTCTTCCTCTTCGCCCTTTTTCGAATTGACTATAGGCATTGAAGGTGGTTCTGGTACCTTGTCCACAAGTTCTTTATTATTATAATATAGAAATGCTGTCATGATTGAAATAACTCTGTTAAATGTCTTCTCTGAATCAATACCATCAAATGTAACAAAATAAACAGGATGAGTAATCTGTATTTTTATATCGACACCTAAATTGTGAGCTGGTACAGGGTCTGTAGCGGTGGGTGCAACTTCACCGGTCTTTCTATACCATTCATCAAATAACTCCTTTGCTTGTTCCTCAGTTCTTCCAAATTTTTCCATGGCACCTCTTATATATTCTTGAATGCGTTCTACTGCGTCAATGGAAGTGTCACCATCTTCTTCTAAGACTCTTTTTGTAAAATAATTAAATACTGCATCTTCCTGTTCGTAATTATTTACTGCTTTCCATTTTAAAGCAACTATAGGGTTTGATTTATCCTTATTATTTCCTTCTTCTATAAAGGGTGAGAAATATGGAACACGGCGTAAAAGCTCATCCTTATCCATTTTATGTGTATTAATTTTAATTTCATATGATGCTGAAAGACCTTTTAGTCTAATATCAAGAGGTAAAACATAACCCAATGATAACAAGCCTTTATTTAATATCATTTCGGCTTCTTTTAAAACAGACTCGTCTAGTAACATATCTCTTCTAGGAGCATCTAGACTTATATTTGTAGTACCGTCGCTATGCCAATATATTGTTAGTGCTACATTTCTAGTAGCTCGTTTCTCTGACGCTAAAGATGAAAAAGGTATCTTCGCTATCATTATTGGACCACTTTCGGTGTTTGGCTCTTCACCAAGAAAGGATGCTAACATATCCTTATTTGAAATAATTGGGAATCCGGACGGTCCTGTCGCCAATTTAAGTAAGGGTTCACCACGCCCCTTAATTGGAAAATACCTAAGAAAGGGTACATCTTCAGAAATCTTAAACTCGTAGAATAATATATCAATAGACTTTGATTCATCTGGAAGCATTGGCATAACGCCTTCCCACCTGCGTAATTTGTGTAAATGAAATAATTCTATATTTTTAAGTTTCTTATCCAACAAAAATTCATCGATTAATTCTAAACGTTCATTGCGTTCATCAATATATTTTTTAGATAAATTATAATCGTCCTTATCATCACCGCCTTCTATAGCATCATCAATAGTCTTGATTTTTGGAAAATATAGATTAATGTAACCTGGTAAAACACCTTTATCCTTTAATTTAACACCTATTTTATGAATAAGTGATTCTAAAGTCCATAAACAAATAGTTACATCCTTACCGTTATTTAAAAAAACAGATTCTAGTAAAAGACCCTCATTCATACGTGGATATATAGGTTTTTGATTTCCCTGTGAATCAACTAAACGTGAATCTGGTACTCCTGGGTTCATAAAAGGTGATGGTAAACCTTTCGATAACATAGGTTCTTCCCATATCATACCAATAGGATTGAATAAACCATCATCTAGTTCTTCAGCTATCCATATACGATTAGGTGACCATTCTTTATGACCATTCTGATTTATCCATATTTGACGTTTAAGGTCTGCTATTGTTGTGAATCCATACTGGTTCTCTAATATAAGGCCACCGGGTGATGATTCGTCATCGGATGAATATATTTTTATATTAATTTTAAATTTACCCAATGAAGATAGCCTTTTTGGCTCAATGATGTCCATCCCTCTATGTCTGTGTGGTCATTTTACTTGCGCTCTTTAGACCCATTTACGTATATTTAATTTTTTATAATATCATAGTTATATGTAATTATAAAGAACTTTGTATATAATTCAAACAGGATGAGTACCATCTGTCATACTTTCCTTATACTTTGGTGAATCTGTAATAAAAACCCCACAATATTCTACGGGATGAGCTGCAAAATCCTGATATTTATAAACTCCTAAAGCTTCAGCTTTTTCCAATAGCCATGCAAAATGATTCCAAAATTCCTTAGTATGGCCAATACTAGCTGTTCCTATATGAGACATTTCATGTAGAGCTACAAAAATCAATATATTTTCATCAACTAAATTCTCAGATTCATCACGCTGTCTTAAACACATAAATATTTTTTCACCCTTATTTACACTATATGATGTATAAGATGCATCAGGTGTAGACTCTGTGAAACGTTCAGGATTTGCATCAAAATTCTTAATTATTTGCTTCACAAATGGACGGTCGTTATATGATTGTTCCAAATTCTTCATTAATCTAAGAAGTTTGCTACGTATCTTAGCCAATCTATCTGCGGCATCTTCTTTATCCTTCATATTACGAACTAAGTACTTTTCAGAATCACTTGAAGCCGTAACATAAGCCATTTCATATTTATCTTTTTTTAAATGATAAGCTCCAATGGCAGCACTTGCAATTCCTAATACAAGAGCGACACCTCCAACACCATCAGACATCCCTAAAGTCTTATACTAAAATTAATACATCGATTGACTTAATGTCTTATACAATAAGATTTTATGATTTTATTGTATAAATAATATATCTATAGATTGATATTTAGCCGATTTCCAATGGGCGGCGGTTAAAATCTGGCTCAATTGTTGTCTGATTCCAGATGGAAACCTTTGCTTGGGGGTTCGGGGGGTCACTACGAAGCTGGTAGTTGGCATTACGAAGTGATTGACCAATGGTATTGACGCCAATGAGAGCACCGGCACTGAGATAGTTCTTACCAGCAATGTCACCCTGTCCCTGAGGATTGACCTGAGCCCACTTGGAGTTTGGGTCATTAGGTAATAGCTCTTGAGGAGCAATTTGGTCCTTGGGATAGCAATTGGCAGGCTTTTGGGCATCCTTGAAGGGCATTGGCGCAGGTGTAATGGTGTCAAAGCCCTCGACTTTGTTGTCGTGATTAGCAGGTTCTACCGCCATTGGTGGTGCATTAGGTGTAGGAGGGGCTTGGAATTCTGTATTGGCATGCGCAGCGTTTTCAGCTACTTGCTCTTTGCCAGAGGCACGGTTTAGTGTAGGAACACCAACGCCGGGCGCTACAGCCTCACTGTTTGATAAAACAGCAGCGTCATGTACTGGCTCAAAACTGGCATAGTTATTGAACCCTTCGTGGTGACCGTGGTGACCGTGGTTACGGTGGTGCTTTAAGAGTCCACCTAATGTGGGGTCTAAGAGGTAAAAGATGGCTACTCCAACAACAAGGATTAACAAGGCAAGTACGATGTCTCTGGTCTCCATTTACTACATTTTAGGAGTGTTTTTTATAAGGAATTAGGCCTCGGAAACTTTCTTTTCATCCTCCGATTCTTGGTCTGTTTCCTCGGAATAGTCTGAAATATCATATTCGCTAAATGTTGATTCATTGTCAGCAATAGAAAAATCGGAATAGTATCTATTTGTCTCAACTTCAGCAGCACGTCGGGCAAGAATAGCTTTCAATCTAGCCTCTTTCACACGCTCTTTTGCTGCAAATTTCCGGGTATTATACTCTTCATCGGTATTGAGTCGAAGAGTATCCGTAGTATCCTCGGAAGGAACTTCTGATTCAATCAATGTGATTTCTCTAAATTCAGTTTCGGGTAGTGATGATGCCGGCACCTCATTCCAATCGAATTCAACCACCGGGGTAATTTCAACATATTCAGCTATAAGCCAGTTCGGGGTTATTCCAGTCTGTCTTATTGTAATTCCATTTACAACTATTTTTCCTGTACCTTCTTTAGTTGATTCTGGTAAGGGTAACTTACAATTGAAAAGCATTTCACCAGTATTGTTTATTATTACCCAAGGCAACAATAGATTCTCCAATGTTTTCTGGCTTGGTGAATTCTTAAAAAGACTGGTTCGGGAATTATAAAGTATTGAAATAATTCTAGCTCTTAATGAATCTGTTGCTCTAATCCATTCTGTAGTCAATTGCCAGTTTACACCGTCATAAAGAAGGTCAGGAGTTTCAAAAGGTGATGAAAATGTTAACTTATAGCCATCGGAAATACGCTCTGTTGTTAAATGGGTCATGTTTACGCTTTTTAGTGATTCTAATAAGCGTATTATACCGCAATAACTTATATTTTAAGAGTGTAATGAGTCAAATCAATACTAAGATGACTGATTTGAGTGGTTCTGAAGTTGAATCCCGGGATAGATTCATTGAGGCAAGTACCGATATAATGTTACATTTATCCGATAAAGTCGTATCTCTTATACGGAAGCCTGTTTTTCAGGAACGAATCCAATCTATCTTAGACCCTATTGTAAATCATGTAATCAATCGTGTTTTTCCATATATAATCTTATCGGCTATTCTCTTTCTCATTCTTCTCCTTGTAACTGTTTCAACATTTATCATAGTTGTTCGGAGTTCTCTGTTGGCCATTCGAAATGTAGATAGAGCATTTATGAAGACTGGTATTCCCGATGATTGGGGATTGGTTTGAACGCGGAACTCATATTAAAATACAACCTGTTGTAACATATAATGTCTAATCAACCTTTGGTAGATGCTGTGAAAAACTGGGTACATTTCGATAATCTTTGTACAAATCTATCGAAACAAATGACAACTGCACGAAATCTTAAAAACCGTTTTGAAGAACAGATTTTACAACAACTTGGGAAAGTAAAACGATTAAGAATTAACGGCGCCTATCTTGAACCAACCACAAAAAATATTAGCGTTCCACTTAACTGGACAGGTCTCGAAGAGTCTTTGCATAAGTATTTCTCTGAAAATCAAAAATCTGATGATACTGATGAAATTATAAAATTTTTGAAAAATAATAGAAATCAGAAATCAACGGTATTTCTTAAAAAAATGCTTCTTGAGAAACATACCTTACAACAAAATACAATTACTGAATAAGTTAACTATCACTTCAAATATGTAAAATTATTTGGATTCTAAATAATTTTAAACAAATATACTGTCAAATACTTAACTTATGTATGAGACACAACCTTTTACTCTGACCATTTACTTTTATTAAATGGTAAAACTGTAACGTTCCCTAACTCTTCACGGAATCTTTGAACCTTCTTATCAAATTCTATCTGTTCGGCTGTAGGTGGCGATGTGAATTCAGATAAATCTACGTTATCTGACTCATTTTGAGCAGGTCTTTGCCCAAAACAATTTACCCCAAAGGTTAAATCCGGATTGTCGAAAAAACCACCATTTAAACCAGGTTTACCACACGCAAATTTATTCTTTGAAGACCCTTTTTGTAATTTTTCCCACGTTTTTTCCTGTGTAGGAAAGACTGCCATTTGTCCCTTAATCCAGCCGTAATTACACCAATCGGCACCCTTTTTATATGCCTCAAGAAGCTGGTCATAGGTCGCCAACTCTGCACCCATGGCCTTACATAATGGTTCGGCATCATCATATTTATAAATATTGCGACTAACATTAAATACACCGCTATTATTACCTATATGCCCAAACATACCATTAGATTGTGATTCTTGAGCTGGCATTCCATTCGGAATATCATTAGATGATATTGGTACATTAGAATTCATTGATGAATTATGCTCGGGTGATGAAGATACTGGAGCTTGAGAAACTATGGATGAAAGATTTGGAAGATTTGGAACTACTAATTTAGGCTCAGGTTGAGGTTCTAATACAACTGTTGCTTCAGGTTTATCATCAACTGTCATGTCAACTTGGATAGGGTCTTTCTTTTCAAAAATAAAAAATAGCTTATCCCAACCGAAACTTATCGTATATCCTATTGTTTTATAATAAATAACAATTCCTACAAAAATTACTACAAATAGACCTATAAAATACATAAGTGTTTCATAACCACCACCCTTCTGAATTATTTTATTTGCGCTTCTTGAGTTCATTCACTCTCTATACTATTTTAATCTTTTATTTTCAATATATTATGCTTCCTCTGCTGTTGCGTAAGAAGGTGTTGGACTCACATATTTCGTACGTGTCATGAATAAAACGTAGGTGTTATTATTAATGATATTCTCTGTGCTTACAGAATTCATCATTGTATCATCATAAGAAATCCACTCATCATTATGCTTTACATGTGCCAAATAATGACCTCCTCGGGAACCTCCAAGATGTTCAATTACCGCAAATACAGAATACTCAGAACTGATATGCTTTGTTACAGCTGGAAAGGATACCCATTTTGACATATCATTCTTATCCAAATTAACCTCAACCTTAGTGCGAATCTTGTTATTTCTATTATCAAATCTCTTCAGTGATACGATAAGAATTGGTGGTAGCTTAGAAATAGTATGCTCCAATTCTGCCTGACCACGAGTCTTACAATTATCACACTGATAATCATCAAGAACCTCCTTATCAAAAGCCTTATCGATACATTCCGATAGAGACTGCTTATCCTTCGTATTATCTACTGGCGCCTTTAGCATCATCCATGGTTCAAAACGCGTATTCTTATTATTACACGACTTACAAATTGTAGCGGTCATCTGTTGTCCAAAGAAGTTTTCAACGACCGGTGAGTAACCCTTTGCATAGAATTGAGACCATGCTTCAAGAGACTTAATATGATAGATATCATTTTGTGACTTAGGTGTACCTACAATATCCATTTTTACAGACCGTGCAAGACCTTCGTGAATGGCATCAAGTACGAAACAAAGAGCCTCTGATGAATCCGACTGACCTCCTGAGAAAAGTTCACTGTAAGTAGGTGATTGTGATGAAATACGTGATGCAGAAGATACAAAACCACGCGGAGCCATTGAGGCACGGGCCCGCACATCGCCATTCCACATACCCTTGAACACATCCGCTGTTTCCTCAACAATTGAAGCAGTGTTGCGGTCATTCTTAATATGAGTAGAGTAGGCATTTGTTAGAAAATAATTTGTAAATTCTGTACAATAACGGAGACTCTGAATCACCGCGTTTAGAAAGCAGGTATTTCCAAGATTGACTAGTCCAACTTTACCATGGGCCTTATCTTTATTTTCCATTGTGTCTTGTTTTGAATAGTTGAGTTGCGTTTAGATACATTTCATTTTTTCTTAAAAATGACACAAAATTGGGAATTAAAAACAAAATCATTGACTTAAAAGTATAGTGTGTATTTCTGACAATGAATACTCATAGACAAAGAGATGTGTATGAGGTCGAATTATTAGATGACTTACACCATCTGTTTCCAGAAATCTTATACGACAATACGCTATTTCCTCATGACTCAAACGACCGCTTTGGTAATACCTTAAGCTGGATAAGATATCGCTTATCCGTCATGTTTCCACAAACCTTTAGTTTAGCACGTCAAGCATACAGTCAAAATCTTGCAGGACAACGTCGTAATGAGTTTGAAGAATGGATGTGGTTACGACGTGGTGATTCTCAAAATCAGAGAGTTGTACATAGCTATGCTGGTATGTCTCCCTTACAAGCATCCTTGAATAGAAATCCTTGGGCTACACCAGAACAGCAACCCATTCGTGTTCCTGTAATTCCTGCTTCAAGAGTTTTGGGAAGAGATGCTGTAAATCAAATCATAACTAATACTATGTTGGATGAACTTTTGGGAAACCTTGTGGTTCCACGTCAAACACTTCGAACAAATCTGAATAATTTTTTTGATTCTATACCTGTTCAGCCGACTTTAGCCGAAATTAATTTGGCTAGTGAAATTATTCAATCTGATTCACCCTTGATAGGTGACGCAATATGCGCCGTTTGTCAAGACCATGATTCTCCACGCGACAGTTCAGGTGCTGTTGCAAGTAATGGTTGGAGAAAATTGCGAACATGTAATCATATGTTTCATAAAAACTGTATCGATAGATGGTTTGAGAGTCATGTTCATTGCCCTGTATGCAGGGCCGATATTCGCGAATTTTCTAGGCAACAAACAAATTCAAATCAGACGTCAGCACAGTTTGTAGGTGAAACTGCGCCTGCAGGCCCGCCGTCGTAAATAAGGCCGTTATTTGACTATCGGGGCCTCTATAGGTATTAAATCTATGAAGGACTGCGTCTGCTGTTTCACCAGCCTTAAAATTGAGTTTTAGCGAATTTCCTGAATGAAATCCCGCTAATTTTCTGGTAATTGCTGATTGAGTTGGGACTAGGGTTAGGCTGGGCATATTTTGATTCTTATATATAGTTTGTTAAAAATATATATACGCATCTGTGTTTTGTCATTTACGGCCAGATTCTCACATTTGCTCCACAGTGAGGACAAGGAGCCTGAGTTAAAGTACTGGGTAAAGTTACATTAATAATAACCTTGTTAAGACAGCTAATACATTTACGAAGATAACTTACCTGGTCCATTTATTAGTTCTATATATTTTATACAAATAGTTCTTAGACCAGTTAATAATAATTTTTTTCTTATATTTATATATAATTATGAACGTATCCATAATAAACTACATTTGCGGTCTTGTCTTCTTCTTATGCGTTCCCTGAATCTTATTTACTATTCCTACTAAAAACGTTTACTTAACTGCGGCATTACATGCAGTTGTATTCGTAATTGCTCATCACACATTGAATGCTGTACTAAAGAAGTATTTTGGCTTAGAAGAGCCACGTGTATAAATTCACGATTGACTTCATTATAAGACGTGATATTTTAATATATTCTTAAGTGTATTTTTATAATAAAAATTGACCCACTATTTTTATTATATAGATTTTAAAAAATGTCAGACTGCCCTATTTGTGTAGAACCCTTTAATGGGTCGAATCGTAAAAAGGCCTGTTGTCCCTATTGTCGTGAATCCTACTGTCGTGAATGTGTTGGTACTTGGCTCACCTCACTTGTTGATGAACCGCGGTGCCTGAATGATACTTGTAAGAAGCCTTGGAATCGGGAATTTATGGATACCATTATGACCAAAGTTTGGCGTGATTCTGTCTATCGCGAATATCGTGAGACATTACTGTTTGATAGAGAACGTGCACTATTACCCGCAACACAACCACGTATTGAGGCGATTAATGAGGCAAAACGTATTCATAGCGAACTAATTGAACCAATGCGTGAACGGCGTCGAAAGATTATGGCGGAGATTTCGGCCCTTCATGCCGAAGAAGGGGCCCTTAATACACAGGTATGGGACCTTGTCAATAGAGCGGAGCGACTTCGTGAAGGTGTTGGCGTGGACGAAGCGACGAAGAAAAATCGCGCTATCTTTGTTCGTAGATGCCCTTCCAATGGTTGCCGTGGATTTCTGAGTAGTCAGTGGAAGTGTGGTACCTGTGACCTTTATTCATGTGCTGAGTGTCAAGAGGTAAAGGGTGTGGCACGTGATTCACCCCATACATGCGACCCTGCTAATGTAGAAACGGCAAAACTGATTGCCAAGGATACTAAGGCCTGTCCCAAGTGCGGTGAAATGATTACAAAGATTGATGGGTGTGACCAAATGTGGTGCGTATCCTGTCATTCGGCATTTTCTTGGAAGACGGGTCAGATTGCAACAGGCGTTGTGCATAATCCACACTTTTATGAATGGCAACGACGTAATAATAATGGTGAAGCACCACGTAATCCTGGTGATATTCCATGTGGTGGATTTATTGAGTGGGCAACGATTCGTAGAGCCATTTGTACATCGCGTGAGTATCCTGGTTGGCTAAGTATTTTGGAGTCAGCTCATCGTATGATTAATCACGTACAGAATGTGGACATGGTAGCACTAAATCGCGATAATCTAAACATTAACGACAATATTGACCTACGTATTCAATACTTGCTCAATGAAATTGACGACGATGCTATGAAATCTACACTTCAGTTACGTGAAAAGAAGAATGAGAAAGAGCGTGAATTGCGTCGTATATATGAGACTCTTACGGGTGCGGCGGCCGATATATTTCGGCGCATGTTGACCACAGCAGAAACACATGGAAAGGATGTTGAATATTTTAAGCCACTTATCAACGAGCTTAATGAACTTCGCCTATTTATTAATGACGCCTTGGATGTACTGAGACGACGCTATAATTGTACGATTCGTGGATTTGGTGAAAATTGGGCCAGAACTACCCTCAAAAAGACGAAAGACGCCAAACCAGGTAATGATATTAAGACTCCCTTTGGTGAATTTAATGACTTTGCTGAAGAATTACTTACATATATTGAAGAGCTTTCTGTGCCTAAGCCTGGGGAAGATGGATATCTATTATTTAAGCCTCTCAAGGTAAAAATTAACAAGTCTATCAATATTGTTGGACGCTTTCCAAGAGTTAATTCAGATACCCAGAAATTGGCAGAAAATCTCAATATTTATTTTGATAACTGTTACAGATATTTAATTTATTCAGGTGGTATTCATGAAAAAAATATCAAAACATACTACCAGAATAAGCGTGATATATCAAAGGCTTCTGTAGAGGCTTGGCGAGACCATGCGAAAACCATTGAGTTGATTGTCGAAAAGGCTGAAAATACGATTGAATAATTTAAAAATTTATAAGAATTTTTCTTAACATATTTTTAACAGCTGTTACAACACCATCGTCTTCGTGAATTCCGTTACAACTGCAACCCTTTTTGATACATACTATTGATTGATTAACCATTTGTTTCTAACTATATATAGAAAAAATATGCTTAAACTGTAATTGGTAAATTACTTCTTTGCCTTTGAAAACATACTGATGATTTTAGACCGCGCTTCAAACTCATCAGCATTCTTCTTCTTGGTTGCAATTATCTTACGCTCCTTCATAATCTTATTTAATATTGAGCCAAACAATAGCTCGGAAGCCAATGATTCACGGGCATCTGTCCGCTTACCTGGATTTTCAATCGCATTCAAGCGTTGAATATCTATCTTCTTGACACCTGGAAGCTTCTCAACAACCAGGCCAAACACCTGTGCAACTGGCTTTGCAATCTGATTGGTAATATAGAAGGCATAATCGGGTGTAATATTGTGTTCCTTAATAAAAGTCGGCGTTTCAATACGGTCACCCTGACTGGTTGAATTTGGAGGAGCTGGAATATATACATAGGGAATACGCTCCGTAGTAGATGGCTTATTACCTGGGTCCCGCTGACCCATACGTTCAGCCAACTGCTTATGTGCAGGTGGTGTCGGTGTCTTATATTCTGCCCTCAAGGACTTGGTAATTGTCAGCTTACTAATCGGAAACTTACCATCGACAAGCTCCTGACAGGCCTTTTGTGCGAAATGAAAGGCAGCAATAACATCTTGCTTTGACAAGATGTTCTCAATAACACCACCATATACGTATTTGACAATTGGAGCATTATCACGACGCTTCATAACAATGCCCATTGCCTTTCGATGAAAGTCGTCCAGGTCACCCTCTGACATATCACCAACATACCGCTTCTTTGAAAGCAAACAAAATGTTCTGAAGACCTTGTCAAACTCAAAGTCATGTGGTGCCTTAAGACATGAACTGACTAGGGCGCCTGCTTCCTCCGTTAGTTCCTTGGCAATTCGTACAGCCTCATCACCATTTAGCCGTTCGCCTGTGGATGGGTCCTTTGGTCTCCAGCGAATAAAGATAGAATCTGTATCACCATAGACACACATAGCATCACAGCGCGAATCCTTTCCGCCACCATAGATTGATTCAATCATGGTCTTGGCAAAGATAAGCTGTTTGCGTCCATAAGCAGTTGTACTTGCCGCAATAACAACATGGCGAATTTTACTTGTTCCTGAACCCAGTTGACCGTACAATGAGTTTGCTGTAAGTTTGTAGGCCAGCTGGCCAGCATCTAGTAGGGCCTTCTTGAATTCATCCGTTTCCTTCTCCGCCTTCTTTCGTGTTGCCTTGCGGGCTGAAAGAAGCTTCTGAAGAATCTTAGGAATCGTGGATTTTTCGTTATTGGGAAGCTGTGCAAAACGGGCAATACGGCGCCCATCACTAATCTTTGTCGGATGCTTACGCTTATCATTTGGGTCATTGATAAGAATATCATAATCAACATCAATATATCCAATGTTGTCAAGATTATCGTATGCATCGGAACCTTGTACTGTGATTACAGAGCCATCATGCTTGTGGTCCTTCACCCAAACCAAACTACTATGACACAGATTTTCCGAAATAATCGTTGATGGATACAGTGAAGAGAAATCTGGAACACCTACAGGGTCATCATCGAAATAAATACCTGTTACGGGGTCCAATACGAAGGCACCTTCATAAGTTGCATCTTCTGGTGCCTTTTCCTCTTCGCCATCTGCGTCCAAAAGAACCATTGGTTCTGGTTTCTGACCAAAGCCATTCTTGGGAGCAGGTAGCACCATAATCAGCTGATTTTCAAGACGACACTCCTTAAAGACCAGAGATTCAATCTTAACACCCTGGCCGCGCATAAAGATAAAGCTTACAGGTACAGAACATACATTTGCCATAGCAATTGCATTATTCAGAACCTCTAGCTTCATAAAGAGCTCCATAACCAGGTCGCAATCCTGCAAACAGTACCGTGCAATCTTTGCTCTGTCTGCAGAGGAACCCCTTTGAAGGGCGAAAAGCTCCTTGGGGCTGACATCATCCTTGACCTGAGCCCAACGCGACGGAGAAACACCATGTTCTGCCATTTTTGCCATACCATTTATGACTCTGATATGAACAGCCTTATCCTCTAGACCAATAATTTCAGCCTTATCAATCACCTTATCATTATCGTCGTCCAATAGTACAATAAAGCGTCCAATAACAGCTCCCTTTGTTGATTTAGTAGGAACCTTCAATGTATCGGTATCAATCTCTGTTACTTTGCCCGTAATATTTCCTGACATGAATGTTGCTGATACATTATCTAGAGTGTAAGAATCTAGATTGTAGTTACGCCTGATATAAGGAAGCAGGTCCACCTTTAGACGACCTGGTGCATTAATAATATACATCGTATTATCGCCCATTGCAGCCGAACTCAAGAACTTCTCAATAAGACGTGGCTTACCCTTTGTAAGACGCGACCATGCATTTGCATATTCGGTACAGTTCAACTCTTCACATCGCTCCCAAATGTATTTTTCATCAAAACCAAAGATATTATAGCCAATCATAACATCTGGGTCCTTGTTTCGTAGCCAGTTATGAAAGGCATTCAACATCAGCGACTCACTTTGAAAAGGATACACATGAATAGGCACTTCACGCATAGTCGGTGGAGCCACCTTATCTCTATCACAAGTATTGAGTACAAAGATATGCTTCTCCTCTGGCTTGTTATTCCGATACAAGACTACACCAATCTGAATAATCTCATCACCCTTGATTTCTGGCAGGCCCAGACTACACAAATATTCGTCTAGCTTACTAATGCGCTCATCCTGCTTTGAATCATGATTCTTTAGATAGCCGACCAGCTCATCCTCATTGTTAATCACATCGGCAAGTTCCTCAAACGTCCATAGATTCTTACGCTTTCCCTTACTATAAATATGACTAATTGTTGAATCATCTGCGCCATTTAGAGCATCCGCAATGGCGCAGATTGCGTCATCGTAATCAGTAATATTTGCCTCCAGTAGCTCACGGGCTGGCTTTCTCCATGTCTTCTTTGGCTGTGGAAAGTCACCGTGACTTGACATACACTCAATATCCCAAGAGGCAATCGATAATGGCGCTAGAGCAATACGAGTTGTTTCTGGCTCAATATCAGTCCATTGACAAGACACACGAACTTCCGTTGTTGTTTCATCAGACTCCAGTTCCTCAAATCGATGCTTTGGAATCTTCATCCAACCTGCTGGCTCAAGATTCCGCTCGTGAAAGAACCTGAGAACAGGGTCAATATTTGACTCATATACCTTAAGCTTCTCCTTTCCTGGGCTAACCTTTACATCAAGGGGCTTGGGCTCCAGAGTCTCCGTCATAAGCGAATTACTAATACGGCGCCAAATCGCAATAGACGGTACTTCAATGCGCAGAAATCGACTCATGAAGCCATTATCAAAATCGTATAACTTCTTGTGACGCGTCTCCGTAATCTTGATATGCTGTTGAGCTTCATGTGAAGGATGAACAAATGAACGCAGATATTGTTCATACTTTGACTTTTGTAATATAGTCCACGATTCTGGAATCTCAACGTAGAAATAGGGTCGGTAACCTGTAATCTCAACAGTAATCGATTTACCCTCATGATTTGACCCAAAGAGAAGAATCTGAAAACCCTTCTTCTCATCATCTGGTGACGGTTGCTTGGGATTATAGTACTGCTTCTTCTTAAAAGTCTGCTTGGGCTTATACTCCTCCTCACTTGAACCTAGATGGTCGTCATAACCAACAACGACCTCATCGTCGTTCTGTTCAAGAACATATTCATCCCGTGCAATAAAATCCAAACACTGAAACACGACACTACCAGTTTCGTCTGTCATTGCTTATTTGTCTTCTTACTCACTTTAGATAAGGCATTTGCTACATCAATTTTTATTTATTAATTGGACTTTATATTCTCTTACTGTCAAATACTCACCTGATTGGGAGTACTTAACTTTGGTATGAGACGTTATAGTGATTTCTTACTGGCCCTTTTTGATTTGCGTGTTAAACGTTTGGTTGACCCGTGATTCTTCTTTGGTGGTACGGTATTAACTTTTCTGCTTCTTAATACTTCATTTGCAAATAATAACGTCGCAGTAGGTGCAGATGCCTTTAAAGCAGCTGAAAGAGCTAAATATAAACTTCCTCCCTTCATTGGCTTTGTTGCTCCTATAGTTACTTCTGAGTCACTGTTTTTAATAAGACTATTTGCGATATTACGTTTTGTATAACGCGATACAGGTAATATTGTTCCACTATTTGACGATTTTGTATTTTTATTTTTAACTATATTATTACCTAATAATGTATTAATTAAGCTTTTTGGCTTATTTATATTATTTAGATTCTTTACTGTGTTTCCAAGATTCAAAACTGGCATTGATAATAGCTCCTTTTTCATGATTTCTGAATCTCTAATGTTGGGCATTCCATTGGTAGGCTTGTTATCATCACCCTTATATGTCTCTATGTGGCCATTAGGGAACACCTTTAATACACTTGGATATCCCGGTATCTTAGCGTTTTTAAGCATGGGTGAGTTTTCTACCATATCATGATGAATCATGGCTACATTTGTTTTGCGCCCCGGAATATCTGCTAATTCCTTCCATTGGGGTTTATATCTTTGGCAGGGACCACACCAATCTGCATGAACTAAAATGAATGTAACGGGACCAGATAAAACAAGGTTTTCTAACTGCTCAACTTGGTCGGGAGAACGCACAGATATTTCAGTCTCATTAGAGGCAGGTTTCTTATCTTTTTGTGAAAACATCTCACCAAACATTGAGAGCATTTCTTCCTACTTTTATACTGGTATTTTTCAGAGAGAGCCCAAGATGGCCAGACCAAAGCATTTTCTATATATTCTAGCGGTATTACTAATAATTTTACTATTATCGATAAGTCTTTGGTACATAAATATGTTTAAGAACTATAAAACTAAGGAAGGCTTTTCATCTCAAGGTGTTGCCTCTTTACAATCAAAGAATGGAAACGAATGCCCCTTATCTGCACAGCGTAAAGAAGATGGTAAAATTCACGTTGAACCACAGGGTGTTTCATTTGATACAATGGGTGATTATGTAATCTGGCTAAGTAGTCTTAGTACAGCTGGTGAAATCTGTATTCCTCCATATGTAAAGGGACCAAAAGAGGTAGATGTAATACAGGAGAAAACATCATCCAACCATGGTGACAGAGAAATTGGAAAATTAAAAGAACCTATTAGTCAACAAAACGTATCTGGAAATGTATTTACAAAACAGGTAGAAGGTGAACAGACATATGCAAAAACACCCATAAATAAAATGGATGATTACGAATACACGCGTATTTTTCAAAATGAAAACTCACCTAGAGGTGAATTATCAAAAACAACTGTTAACTCATTAATGGCAAAGGACCAATTTGATTGGTCTAAGTTACCCTTTAATTCTGAGACACGAGCTTCTGCAGAAGAGGAGTTTATTACAGGTCGCAAGGATGATATTGATAGAGACCCCAAGACCGGTGTATTTTTCAAAAACTTACAGGGTGCAAATATATTACCACCTGACAATGATGCACTAGAAATGAAAGAGAAACATTCTCTTGAACCAGTCAAAGAGGCTACTGCAGAAAATCTCATACAACACGAAAGCGATGATATAGCTGAAATGGTTAAGAAAATGTATGAAAATGACCCAAACTGGGAACCTGTTGTTGA